>Ga0105235_100075_pt1 | contig 44235 bp, 36 predicted proteins | sample Virmet3819_2500_FD_90059 | JGI IMG/M metagenome (GOLD analysis project Ga0105235, IMG submission 90059) | Marine viral communities from the Southern Atlantic ocean transect to study dissolved organic matter and carbon cycling - metaG 3819_2500 | ecosystem: Environmental > Aquatic > Marine >... | reverse complement strand
CGCAAGGAACTGGCCGAGGCGCCTGCGCGCACCCTGTTCATGTTGGCGAGTGAATTCCTCCAGACGCCACAGGGGGACCGTGTGATCCGCGACGACGACTACCTCGCCGAAGAGGAAGTCGAACAATGGATCGATATGGCGAAGACGGGCTGAAGGATAATCTATCCTGAGCTGCAAATGCGCCCGCGATATCCCGACTAACGTGTGATTGCGCGCACTGAGCTAGGCGTTAGTCCCCTATTGATCAGACGTTTCATTGAATCAATCAATTTCGACATATAAGCGCACATTCCTGAAATTCTAAACAACAATACCGAAACTACTTTTTATGCTTGGCTCACAACCTGTTGTTGAATGCCCTATACATGTCCACCGTTGCATGTTCAGTGAGGTCAAACGTGGCACTCAAATGTTTTGAGGGAAAACTATGGATACAGCGCTCAAAGTTACAGATCAGCCCGAAGAGATTGCCTTCGACGATATTGTCGCGGGTGACAATATTATTAACATCCCGCTGTTTCAGCGAGCCTACAAGTGGACGGAAAAGAACCTTACCCAGTTCTGGGATGACCTTGACTCGATTATTGATGAGTCTTCCAAATCCCATTTTCTTGGTGTGCTGGTCTTAGTGCCCCAATCGCGGAGGGTGGGACAGCCCGTTCTTTTAGATATTGTTGATGGGCAGCAGAGATTGAGTACCTGTTATCTAACCATTTTGGCGATGGTGCAGGCCGCTGCGGAAAAAGGAGATGCACATTGGGCAGTGGAAGTCGCCAAGGGATTTTTGCTAACTCGCCGGTTTAGTAATTATTCTACCAATACTAAGCTCATTCCTTCCGCCGCCGACCGTCAACAGTTCCAAACTATTTGGAGTAACATTACAAACCTTAAGGCGCTGGAGGGTGCGGATTGGGGGGGGGAACAACCGTCCCCGCCTCAGCCATCTGGCCAACCTTCAGGCCGCATGACGACAGCGTACAGAAGCTTACTAAGACGTGCTCGAGAAGTGCTAAAAGATGAGGGAATGCCAGGAATTGAGAAACTCTTCGATATTGTGGTGGGTAAACTGAGTTTTGTAACCATAAATCTAAGAAGCCCCACGGCTGCGCCAGCCATTTTTGAGCGTCTCAACGCTCGAGGCGAGAGAATCAACATTAGCGACTTGGTTCGAAATGAGGTCTTTGCCCGCGTGGCTGACAGACCGGCGGTCGCTCAGAGCATTTTCGAGTCACATTGGGAGCCGTTTATCGACAAATTTCGTAGAAGCAGCGTAGACCTTGAAAAATTACTGTTCCCATATGGTCTAATGTTGGACCCACAAATTACGAAAGCCGATCTTTTTCAGGCGCTAAGGTCAAGTTGGGGAGAAGGTGAGGATCCTCGTCACATTATTCGCGCTTTGGATGAAAACACCCCCGCTTTCTTTGCCCTCGAGAGGGGGAACGGAGATGAGCTGCCTAGGGGGAGCTTTCGAGATGCCGTACTAAGGCTTCATCAACTCGGCGCACCATCGTCCGTATACAGCTTTGTTTTTCACTTGGCTGCGAGCGTAAAATCTCAAGATATTGATTCCGAGCTTGCAAGTGAAATCGTCAAACTGGTTGAGAGCTTTCTGGTCCGCAGAGCAGTTTGCGGGATCGAGCCTACAGGTTTACATGCTGTATTTAAGGGGCTTTGGCTGGAGGCGACGTCTGACAATCTTAGTGTGGAGAGTGTTCACCGTGGTATAGCAAGGCGATCTACTGTTCCGTGGCCCGGCGACAGTGAATTTAGAGAGGCAATTGTGAACTCGCCTCTATACGGCAAGCGAGTGGCAAAGTTTGTTATTTCCCAGTTAGAGAAGTCAACAATAGGTGAGACACCGTCTGACGATTTCGAAATAGAGCATATCTTTCCAAAGCAGCCCCACAGAGATTGGGGTATTGAAGTAAATGAGGACGTGGAGCGCCTTCGGAACACGTGGGGAAACCTCATTCCGTTGACAGTTGTTATGAACCCTTCGGTTGGGAATGGAATATACGCATTGAAGCGTATTGAATACCAGAAAGCCGTATTTGCATCTCCGCGCCAAGTAGCATCCGAATACGACCTATGGGATATGGACACTATCGTGCATCGATCCAAGAAGATTTCTGATTGGGCAGTAAAGCGCTGGCATCACAAAAGGTGAATTTTTGTGCCTTCGGTTGAGGTATGGGATCGTTTCTTCAGTGTTCAGTCTGATCATGTCGCTACTGAAAGTCAAAGCGGCGCAAACTCCGCCGTGAAGTGGCGCATCATGGGCGGCTCTTTCACGATGCGGAGGCCCTTGATGGAATCCTTCCGCTTGGCCAGTTCCTCGAACACTTCGACGATATAGTCCGCATGCGACTGGGTGTAGACGCGGCGCGGCATGGCTAGGCGGACAAGGTCCATCCGGGCGGGTTCTTCGGTGCCATCCGGTTTGCGACCGAACATGACCGTCCCGATCTCACAGCCCCGAATGCCGCCTTCCTCATAAAGCGCGCAGGCGAGCGCATGGCCCGGATATTCCAGCGGCGGAATGTGGGACAGCCATTCGCGCGCATCCACGAACACTGCATGGCCGCCCGCCGGCTTCATCACCGGCACGCCCAGCGCGTCCAGCCGTTCGGCGATATAGGCATTGGTGCGCACGCGGTAGCGCAGATAATCCTCATCCACGATCTCGGTCAGGCCCTGTGCGATCGCGTCGAGGTCGCGGCCGGCAAGGCCGCCATAGGTCGGGAAGCCCTCGGTCTGGATCAGCCGCGTGCGGGCCTGTTCGGCCAGCGCGTCATCATTCAGCGCGAGCCACCCGCCGATATTGGCGAAGGCGTCCTTCTTGGCGCTCATTGTCATGCCGTCGGCCACGTCAAACGTGTCGCGCACGATCTCCTTGATCGAGCGGTCCTGCTGCCCGTCCTCGCGCAGCTTGATGAACCAGGCGTTCTCGGCGAACCGGCAGCCATCAATGAAGAAGGGCTTGCCATGCGCATGGGCGATCTCGGCGGCGCCGCGAATATTGGCGAGGCTGACCGGCTGGCCGCCGCCTGCATTGTTCGTGATCGTCATCATCACACACGGCACGGCATCGCCGCGCTCACTCATCAACTTGGCGAGGGCGTCCAGGTCCATGTTCCCCTTGAAGGGATGGTCGAGGGAGGGAATCTTGCCTTCTGCGATGGGCAGGTCCAGTGCCTCGGCGCCCGCGGCTTCGATATTGCCGCGCGTCGTGTCGAAATGCGTGTTTGACGGAATGACATGACCGGGCTTGGCAATCAGCGAGAAGAGGAGATGCTCCGCAGCGCGCCCTTGATGGGCGGGGATGATGTGCTTGAAGTCCATCAGATCCTTCACGGCCGCTTCGAACCGGTAGAAGCTCGGCGCGCCGGCATAGCTCTCATCGCCGGTCATCACCGCGCCCCATTGCGCCGCGCTCATGGCCGAGGTGCCGCTATCGGTCAGCAAATCGATCAGCACGTCATCCGAATGCAGCTTGAACAGATTGTAGCCCGCATCTTTCAGCAGTCGTTCGCGCTCGTCTCGCGTGGTCATGCGGATCGGCTCGACCGATTTGATGCGGAAGGGTTCGATAATGGTCTTCATCTGTCAGCACTCCTGGCTCTGAATGTCCTGGGGGGTGCCGACAACGGCGCACACACAGGACTTATCCTGCGCCGCGGTTGCCTCGTCTTCGTGACGCGACCGCGCTCAGCGCCTGTTGTGAGATGGGTCGAATATCACGGAGCCAGCCCGCCATGCAAGATGCCGCGCAGGGCGCTCGTCAGTCGTCAAACACGTCCGACAGGGCCTTGTCCATTGCCAGCAGGGCGACGCCGAAGAACAGCATGTTGATCCCGGCCAATATGCCGATGGCCCAGGCCGCTGTGCTGGGCAGGCCGATCAGGATCAGCGCGCCTGCGATGATGCCGGCAAGGCCTGCCACGATCAGCATGGTCTTGCTGTTGCCGCGCAGACGCGGGCTGTTGGAGGCGAGGGCAAGCTGGACCCCGCCCTGGACCAGGAAGGAGACGCCCAGAATGATGGTGAAGGAGATGAGCCCGATCCACGGAAAGACGAGCAGGCTGATCCCGCCAGCAAGGAAGAGCAGGCCGAGCAGCAAATGCTGCGTGCGCCCTTCAAGGCTCGGCCGCCAGGTCCACCAGAGATGCGCCGCGCCCGCAAAGATGATCAGATAGGCGAGAATGAAATTGTAGGAGAGCCCGGCAACATACGGGAAGAGGATTGCCAGCGCTCCGAGGATAACAAAGACGATGCCTGCGATTTTCATGTGATCAGCTCCCGGTCAAATTCAGACCAAGTCAGCTTATCATGTCCTGCCATGCGCTTGTACCGGACTGTGCCGTATTGACTACGCGCGGCGCGCCTGCATGGGTGTCTCGCCCGGACGCAAGGTCAGCACTTCAACACCGGTTTTCGTCACAGCAACCGTATGCTCGAATTGGGCGGAGAGCTTTCCGTCATTGGTCACCACCGTCCACCCATCAGCCTCGGTCGAAACCTGGCGTGTGCCCAGATTGATCATGGGTTCAATGGTGAAGACCATGCCTTCGCGCAGCTTGAGGCCGGTGCCCGGCTTTCCGAAATTGAGAACCTGTGGATCCTCATGCATTTCGCGGCCAATGCCGTGCCCGCAATACTCCCGTACGACAGAACAGCCATTTTGCTTGGCATGGCGGTCAATCGCAAAACCGATATCGCCAAGGTGCGCGCCGGGACGTACCTGTCCAATGCCTTTCCACATGGCTGTCTCGGCGATCCGAACAATTCGCTTGGCGGCGGCTGAGACATTTCCGACCATGTACGTCTTGCTTGAATCCGCGATGAAGCCGTTCTTTTCGAGGGTGATATCAAGATTGATGATATCGCCATCCCGGATGATCTCATCCGAACTGGGCACGCCATGACACACGACATGATTGATTGAGCAGTTCAGGACGAATTTGAAGCCATACTGCCCTTTGCTTGCGGGGCGGGCGCCGAGGTCTTCGGTGATGAAGCGGTCGACCAGATCGTTGACCTGTAGCGTCGACATGCCAGCCAGGTCCTGCTGGTCCAGCATTTCGAAAACGGATGCCAGCAGTTTGCCAGAGATGCGCATCAGCGCGATCTCGCTCGGCGTCTTTACCATGTCAGGCGACCTTCAGGTCGGCCAAGGGCGCATCGGCCGCTTCGAGCTGCATCTTCACAATGTCATTGAAGGAGAGCGTTGGATTGGCTTCGGCGAGCCGGCCGATTTTAATCCAGAATTCGGCTTGCGCATTGATGGATCGACACATGACCCCGCTCGCCCGCCGGACTTCTTCATGCAGGTCATTGTCGATCTTCACGATACCCATGTTTGTCCTCGATATGAATTATATACATACCGTATACGTTTTGTATATTCATGCGTCAAGCGAGCCTTGACGCTTTATCGGGGCGAGAGGCCTGCCGCTGCGTAGATTGCGTCGATCACGGCCATGTTGCCAATCGCGTCGGCGCCACCGGTCAGCGGCACGGCGCGTCCGGCCATCACGTCCATGACATGGGCCAATTGGTGCTCATAGGTGATCATGCCGTCGGCCGTCTCGGTGCGTTCGTGGCCGCCTTGCCGGATGGTGATCTGGTGGCCGCGATGCGGGTGTACCGGGTTGAGCAAGGAGACACAGCCATCCTTGCAGACGATTTCGAGCCTGATATCGCGGTCCACATCTTCGGCCATACTGCATTCCACAATTGCTGACGCGCCGCTTGAAAAACCGAGATGTGCCTTGGTGCCGATATCAACACCGGGCCGGTCGCACTGCGCACTGGCCGACAGGACATCGGGTTCTGCGTCTGCAAGGGTGCGGATCATGTGGACCGAATAGCAGCCCAGATCCATTAATGCGCCTCCACCGAGTTCCAGCGTATGGCGCAACTCGCCCTCGCGATACGGGATCGACACATTGAACACCGCCTCCATGGTCTTGATCGCGCCGAGGTCTCCGCTGCGCACGATTTCCAGAACGCGCAGGAAAGCTGGGTGGAAGCGATAATGAAACGCCTCGATCAGTGGCTTGCCGGCCCGGTTGGCGGCGTCGACCATGCGCGTGGCTTCGGCGGAGTTCATGGCGAAGGGCTTCTCGCATAATACCGCCTTGCCAGCTTCCAGCGCGGCGATGGTCAGATCGGCATGGCGATGCGGGGGCAGGGCGTTGTAGATCAGGTCGACATCCTTGCGGTGCACCAGCGCGTCGTAATCGGTCTCAACATGCGCGATGCCGTTCGCTTCGGCATAGGTGCGCGCCTTGTCCGCGTCGCGCGCTGCCACGGCGACGATTTCGCAATCATCACGGTTTGCAGCGGGCTCGATGATGGCCTTGGGGCCAATCTTGGCGGCGCCGAGTATGCCGATACGGATCATGAAAACTCCTTGGGACGTACGGATGAGGGGTCAAAGGTAAATGATTTGGGGCGGTTTGTTTACCCGGCCCTAATGCATCTTAACGCTCTTGGTCGCATTTGCCTTGCACAGCAATGCGCCCGGTAACCAAGCGGTAAGCACAATGAGGGTTAATGATAATTCCGAAGCCGTTAATCCTAGGAGTGCCATCGCACATGTTGAACGATCTTACAGCACACCTCGCCCGGCATAATGGCCTCTCGGAGGACGCGTCCCGACAAGCCCTCGGCATTGTCCTGAACGCAGCAGAGCGTCAGGATTCCCCCTTCGCCACGGCCATGTTCAAGACCATTCCGGGCGCACGCGCCCTGTCGGCCCGCACAGGCAGCACGATCGGCGCCCCGGTTGGAGAGATTGCTCGCCTGATCGAACAGACGCCCGGCGGCAAGCGCATTGTCGCGCAATCCATGATTTCCGAACTCCACAAGCTGGGTTTGGACCACAAGGCCATCGGCCTGCTATTGCCGAGTATTTCCACTTATATGGACGAGCACCACGCCCTGGTCGGCTTTGGCCATCTGGGTGACCTCATCGGGTCGGACCTCGACGCGGTCGCAGCCGCGGCCCAAGCCGCCTGATCTGGCTCGAAAGACAAGCTTTGGATGAGCCGCCGCGAGGGCGGCTTTTTCATGCGCGAAACTTTTTTCTTTTCCGCGGAACCAAGCCAACTGAAGAGCGTAAACCTTGTATCTTGCAGGCAGACACCCCCCTGACACTGTCAGTTGCCTCAAGACGTTCCCAATATGGGGCCAAGTCGGTTCTCCCTCTCTTCCCCCCAACCGGCTTGGCCCTTTTCTTTTGGAACGGGCCTGTCTATGTGCAAGGCCAGTGATTGAGGGCTTCCACCACATGCAAGACGTAACCACTCTGAAACCGGACGAACGACTGGCGCTGGACCTGATGGCGGCGATACGTGCCGATGCTGAAGCGATCTGCGCTCCCAATCCGGTGGAAATGGTTTCTGTCACGATCGACGTGTCCTCTGAGGCGGCTCAAGGCGCCGATGTCACGTTGGAGCCCAAGGTTGACCGGCAAACTCGCACGATCCTGTTCACCGGCGGCATGGCCCGCCAAGGTGACAAGCCCCTGATGAAAGCAACTGCGGTCTACCGCATTTTGCCAGACTCGTAGCGGCCCTGTCGCAGCGTTTGCCGACGCGTTCCCATATACCCAGACCTATCCAGACGGAGAGTTTCTATGACTACCACGCTTATCACCGGTGCAAATCGTGGGATCGGTCTGGAGCTTGTCCGCAAGTTTCTCGCTCAAGGTCATGACGTGATTGCCACGGCGCGCGACCCTGAGACCTCAAACGAACTGAACGCGACGGGCGCCAAAGTTTATCCGCTCGAAGTGACCGATGCAGTTTCGGTGGCGGCATTGAAGGAAGCGGTCGGCGACCAGCCCATCGACTATCTGATCAACAATGCCGGCATTGGCAGTTTCGCTGCGTTCAAGGATCTCGATTATGACGCGTTCGCCAACATGCTGGCGGTGAACACGATTGCGCCGATCCGAATGATCGACACGTTCCTGGACAATATTGCGGCCAGCGATGTGAAGATGGCGGCCAGCCTGTCCAGCATGATGGGATCCATCGAGAACACGCAGGCGTCTTTCGGACTGATTTATCGCACGTCCAAGGCGGGCCTGAACATGGCCCTGCGTGCCGCCGCGCCCGAACTTGCGGAGAAGGGGGTGACCCTGCTCGCGCTGCATCCGGGCTGGGTGAACACTGACATGGGCGGCAAGCAGGCGCCAGTCAATCCGGCTCAGAGTGCTGCTGGTCTCTACACGGTCATCACCACGGCAGGGCCATCAAGCGAGCTGCGCTTCCTGGACTTCGAAGGCAAGACCCATCCCTGGTAGCGACTAGCCCTGCTGGGGCGCAAAGCCGCCGAAATCCTCCGGCAATTTTACATCCGTATCAGCGCGCAGCCGGGGCAGGGCTTCGGGATGCTCGGCCTGAAGCCATTCGATCATCTGCTCACGGATCAGGCAACGCAAGTCCCAGGCTTTCGGAGACGTGCTGGCCGAGGCGAGCCCGCGCACCGTTACAGAATTGCCCGAGGCTTCGGTAACCTGCAGATTCACCACGTCGCCATTCCAGAGCGGGGTGGACTTGCAGATCTCTTCCAGCTTCTCGCGCATCCGCGCGATGGGTGCGTGATAATCTACCGTCCAGTAGACGCTGCCGATGATGGAGGCGCTCTTGCGGGTCCAGTTCTGGAAAGGCGTCTCGATGAAATAGGAGAGCGGCACGACGAGGCGTCGCCAGTCCCAGATCTTGATGACAACATAGAAGAGGCCGATTTCCTCGATCCAGCCCCATTCACCTTCGACGACGACGGCGTCATCCAGCCGGATCGGCTGGGTGAAGGCGATCTGCAGTCCGGCGATCAGGTTGCTGAGTACGGGACGGGCCGCCAAGCCGATGGCGATGCCCGCGATTCCGGCCGATGCAAACAGGCTGACGCCAATCTGCTTCACGCCGGGAATGACGGTGAGCGCAGCGGCGAGGGTGACGATTCCGGCAATGACGATCCAGACGCGGCGCACGACATCTAGCCGCGTGGCCGATTTGCGCGCTTCCAGATTGTCTTCTGCATCGAGGTGCAGGCCAGCCAGACGGCGTTTGATCAAGGCATCGACAATGGTGCCGACCAGCCAGCCAAAGGCGATGATGAACAATACGCCTGAACTGATCCCTGCCATTCGCTCGAGCCGGTCGCCTGAGACAAAGCCGTCAGGGATGTACTGAGGTAGGTAGGGCGTCGCAAAGACCAGCGCCGCGCCGGCCAGCGCAAACAGAAGGGGCGGGCGAAAGCGCTTCAGCCAGCGCGTATTCCTGTGGGCAGTGATCTTCGTCCGGATACGCAGATTCCCTTCCAGTCGCTCGACGGGACTACGTCTCAGCCTGAGAAAGGTTTCATCGATTCAGCAAGCCACGTGCCTGGAATAGGTCAAGCCATTGCTGGCTTGCGCGCGGTTCGGTCAGTGTTTGCTGAAGTTTGCGGCAAGGATTCCCGTGTTATTTCACGCGTTCGACCCGGAATGCGATGCCGCCATCCAGTTTCATCTTGTAGCTGCCGAAGGCCGCTTCATAGATCTGGGCTTCGGTCTGGCCATTATTGCGCAGCGCCTTGGAATCGGTTTGCCGCCAGATCTGTCCATTTTCCAGCGTGATCACCAGATTTCCACGATTGCCGCGCACGGCTTTCACAGGGAGCGTCATCTCCTTGAGGCTCTGGTCGTCAGATTTGCCGAGCGTCAGAGAGGGCAGGGACGGAATGGAGAAGCCGAAGGAATCCTGGCGGACCTGTTCGACTTCCTGTCGGGTCACGGTTGTGACGTCACCCGCCGCTTCGGCGGCTTGCAGCCGTCCAACAGCCGCATCGTAACAGGCAAGGCGCTCTGCATCTTCGGTGACGGATGTGCAGGCATAGACGTCATCGGTTGAGACATCTTGTGCAGTGGCTGTTGCGCCAAGCGCAAAAATCATCCCTGCAATGCACCAAATTCGGGTCATTCCTGTTACCTCATGTGCGACTTCCAGCAGGAAGGCTTTGCAAAACCGTAATGGTCTGGCAGCAGTGTTGCAAATCGCGCGATCGCGGAAAAGACGTTGGAGACACAAAACCCATGAAGTTGAACGCCTTGATGACAACCGGCCTGGCTGCCGCACTTGCCCTGACACTGGCCGCCTGCGGGGGCGGTGGGGATTCCGCAGCCTCTGACGTGCCGACCCTGCGCCGGGGAATTTCGGCCAAGGTGGACACGCTGGACCCCAACAAATCATCCGCGCAGTGGGAGAACATTATCATTGGCGACATGATCATCGGCCTGACCACGGATGGCCCAGATGGCCGCCCGGTGCTGGGTATGGCCGACAGTTATGAAGTCAGTGAAGATGGATTGGTCTGGACCTTCACTTTGGGTGATCATGTCTGGTCTGACGGCACGCCCGTCACTGCCGGCGACTTCGTCTACAGCCTGCGCCGCATCCAGAACCCGGAAACTGCTTCGCAATACGCGTCGCTCCTCTGGTTGATCAAGAATGCGCAAAAGGTGAGTTCACAGGAATTGCCGCCCGAAGAACTGGGCGTGAAAGCCATCGACGACAAGACGCTGGAAATCACTTTGGAATACCCGGCGCCTTATTTGCTTGGCTTGCTGAGCCATTACACGACCTATCCGTTGCCGAGTTGGGCCATCGAAGCGCACGGAGATGCGTGGATCCAGCCGGAAAACATTGTCGTCAACGGTCCCTACAAGCTGGTCTACTGGCGCACGGGTGACCAATTGGTCGCCGACAAGAACCCGACCGGATTTGGCGCGCCGGAGGCGTGTTTTGATCGGGTCGTGTATCTGGAGCTGGAAGACCTGTCGGCCGTCGAGAACAAGATTTCCGCCGGCGAACTGGACATCAACAATGCCTTTGACGGGTCTCGCTATACCGAATTGGATGCGAAATTCCCCGGCTGGCTGCGCACGACACCTTCTCTCATCTCGACCTACTGGACATTCAACACCACCGTTGAGCCGTTCGACGACGTGCGCGTGCGCAAGGCCCTTTCAATGGCGCTCGACCGGGAGTTCATGGTTCGCAACGTGCTGACACAGGGCTATCTGCCAGCGTATTCCTTCGTGCCACCGGGCATCAATAATTACGATGTCAGTCGGCCATCCATGGATTGGAAGGACACCTCACGCGAAGATCGGCTTGCCGAGGCGCGCAGCCTGTTGGAAGCGGCAGGGTTCGGCCCGGGCAATCCGCTTGAGTTCGAATTCATTCACCGTTCGACGGACGACAATCCGAAGGTGGCGCCGGTCGCTCAGTCCAATTGGAGTGATATCGCCCCCTGGGTTAACCCGACCATCGTGAAACAGGATACAAAAGTGCTCTATTCGCGCTTGCGGACCGGAAACTTCTCGGTAGCGGATGCGGCATGGGTCGCGGATTTCGATGATCCGATCAACTTTCTTTACCTGCTCGATTCCAATACGGGCCAGCAAAACTATGGCGACTATGCCAATCCGGAGTATGATGCGCTTCTGAGCCAATCGAACCAGCAGCTGGACCTGCAGATGCGGGCAGAAGTCTTCGCAGCCGCTGAAGAACTGATGCTCGAAGAATATCCGATTACGCCGATGTGGTTTCAGGTGACCAAGAACATGGTCGATCCGGAGCTGACCGGCTGGGAAGAAAATGCGAAGGATCAGCATCGCTCGCGCTTTCTGTGCCGGGAGGGGCTCAGCGCCGAGTAGCGGTAAACAGACGGGGGTCTCGAAATGGAACATGAAATGGAGGCCGCAGGTCTCGGGTCGGCAAGTGGCTTGTCGACCGGAGACCATCATCCGGTAAAGTCCGGTTTGCCCTGCGCAAATTGCGAGACCATCGTCGAGGACCGGTTCTGCACAACGTGCGGCCAATTGGCGTCTGACTTCCATCGCCCGGTCTGGGATCTGGTGGCGAGCAGTCTGGCGGACGTATTTGCGCTGGATGGCCGCTTGTGGCGGTCCCTGCCCATGTTGTTGTTCCGCCCCGGCCGGATGACCCGGAACTATCTGGATGGAAAGCGCGCACGCTATGTGCCGCCTTTCCGCATGTTCCTGATGGCGTCTGTGATCTTCTTCCTGACCCTGTTCACGCTCGGCGATCAGATGGGCTGGTACAATTCTCTCAAGATCGACCGCCTCCTGGAAAACGGGATCGATGTCGGGATAGGGGAGGATGGTGAGCCTCTTCCGGTGGTGACCGAAGAGGGGCTGGAGGAATTGCGCGCCCGGGCAGAAGACCCCGACCTGACGCCGGATGAGCGCGAGCTCATCCAGCTGGAATTGCTACAGGCGGAGCACGGCATCACATTTCAGCGTATCATGACGGATGACGGCCGCATCAATCGCGACGCGCTTTATGATGAGGTCACTTCAAGACTCGACGAGGATGCGACCCCCGCGGAGCGCGAGCAGGCATGGCGCGCCGCCGACCATGCGGCGACCGTGTACGAGAACCAGGATCGCTATGGCGCACGCATTCGGGAATGGGCGCCGCGATTCAGTTTGATGTTCCTGCCTATCCTGGCCTTCATGCTGACGATTCTGTATGCGTGGCACCGCAGCCGGTACATCTATGACCATGTGATCACCGCGCTGCATGTGCAGACCTTCATCTATCTGACAGCGACCTTCTTGATTGTGCTCGCCGCCGTGAACGCAGCTTGGCTTGGCGAGCTTATCTTGGGTGGGGTTCTGGTCGGCATTGCGTATCTTTATCGCCAATTGCGCGTGACTTACGAGACGGGGCGATTCATGGCTGCCTTGCGAACCCTGATCCTGTTGTTCTCAATCCTGATCGTGGGCGTGACGCTGGGCATTTCCCTGGTCGTTGTCAGCTTCATGCTGGTCTGAACAGGGCAAATTGCCTGAAATGCGATCAGGCGCAGCATGAAGCTCGGCTCGAATTCAGGTGGTCTGCCTGAAAAACAAGCATAGTGGAGGGCGCCGCAAAATCCGTCCGGGGCATTTTTTCGGATTTATCAGGCGTATCTGGAACAATATTGCCCCAAATCGACCAAAAAGGTGATGCGATTCTGTCACACTGGTGTCATTTTGCTTGTGAGCGCCGCTGCATCCAATTGACTATGCAGGGTGCTCAATCCTTACTGCCCGGTAAGACTTGGTCTAGGGGGCCAGGTTTGTCTGCATGATGTGGACACATTTTTTTGACAATCCTTTCGGAGGTTCAAGTGAGCGAACTTAACTTGAAGAAGCGCCTATTGGCGTCGTCGGTATTTGCCGGCGCTGCACTTGCTGCAGCTGCTGCGCTGCCAGCGTACGCCCAAGACGCAGATGAAGACGTAATTGCTGTAGCAGAGGCGGACGGGGAAGAAGCATCCGTACAACAGACCATCGTCGTCACGGGCTCGCTGATCCCGCAAAGCGGCAACCTGGTTGAGACCAGCCCGGTTACGTCCCTCGGCTCCGCCGACTTCGACGTGCGTGGTGTTGTCCGTGCGGAAGACATGATCAACGCCCTGCCACAGGCATTCGGTGCTCAGGGTTCCGCCCTCGCCAACGGCGCGACCGGCACGGCTTCGGTCAACCTTCGCGGCCTGGGTGCTTCCCGCACGCTGACGCTCTTGAACGGCCGCCGCCTGCCATACGGCTCGCTGAACACTGCTGCTCCGGACATCAACTTCATCCCAGCCGCAATGGTGAAGAAAGTTGACATCCTGACCGGTGGTGCGTCCGCAACCTACGGTTCTGACGCTGTTGCCGGTGTTGTGAACTTCGTGCTCGACACGGATTTCGAAGGTGTTCGTCTGGAAGGTAACTACTCCTTCTACCAGCACGACAACTCCAACAGCTACATCCAGGACATCCTGGGTGGCTTCGCAGCTGACAACCCTTCCCAGTTCACGGTTCCGGATGGCTCGACGTCTGATGGTGAGTCCGTTGACATCACGGCTGCCTTCGGTGGCAAGCTGGACAATGGCCGCGGTCACGTCATGGGCTTCGCCAGCTTCCAGAACACCAAGGAAGTTCTTCAGGCTAACCGCGACTATTCGCAGTGTGCCCTGTCCACCACCAATGGTGGTAACGACTTCACATGTGCCGGTTCGTCCACGAACCAGTTCACCAACATTCTGGACCTCGGCTCCAACCTGCCGACCGGTCTGTGGGCTCGCGTTGACCCGACCACGAACGAGTTCGTTGAGCGGAACTTTGTCTCTGACACGTTCAACTACAACCCGTACAACCACTTCCAGCGTCCGAACGAGCGCTACTCCTTCGGTACGTTCGCGAACTATGACATCAACCCATATGTGAACGCATATGGCGAATTCATGTTCATGGACAACCAGACCAATTCCCAAATCGCGCCGTCTGGTGTGTTTGGTTACGGTGTGACCGGCGGAAATGGCGGCATCAACTGTGACAACCCATTCCTGAGCGCACAACAGGTCGACTTTATCTGTACGTCGCGCGGTGCAGCGGGTGATGACATTGCCGGTATCGGCGACGTCCTGTTCCTTCGCCGGAACGTCGAAGGCGGAAACCGCAACAACGACATCCGTCACACGACCTATCGTGGTGTGATCGGCCTGCAGGGCACCATTGGCGACTCGCCATGGGGTTATGACATCTCTGCTGTGTACGCCAACGTGCACCGTTCGGAAGTCTACAATAACGACCTGTCGATCTCGAAACTGTCCAAAGCGCTCTACGCTGTTGATGACGGAACGGGCAACATTGTCTGTGCGGTCAATGCCGATGCCGATCCGAACAATGACGACGCGGCTTGTGCTCCTTACGACATCTTCTCAGGTGCCGGCCCAAGCGACGCTGCTGTGAACTACATCGTCAACCCGCTGTTCAGGGATGGCGACGTCAAGCAGACGGTTGTGACTGCCAAGACCTTCGCAGACCTCGCCGACTATGGCGTCGTGTCTCCGATGGCTGAAGAAGGCATCAAGGTTGCCTTCGGTGTGGAATATCGTCGTGATAGCCTCGACTCCAACCCAGACAGCAACTTCCAGTCCGGCGACGGTGCTGGTCAGGGTGGACCTACGAACCCAATCGCTGGTTCGCAGGAAGTCTATGACTACTTCGCAGAGGTCAACGCACCACTGATCGAAGGTTATGAGGGTGTTGAATCCCTGGGTGTCGACCTTGCTTATCGCCGGTCGAACTATGACGCCGTGTCTTCTGACGCTTACAAGATCGGTGTTGAGTACGCTCCGGTTGAAGACATCCGCTTCCGCGGTTCATTCCAGCGCGCCGTGCGTGCTGCGAACATCTTCGAGCTCTTCTCGACACAGTCCATCGGCCTGTTCGACCTGACTCAAGGTTCAAACGGCATCTACGATCCATGTGCCGGCACGACGCCAACCGCAACGGCTGCACAGTGTGCAAACACTGGCGTGACCGCTGCCCAGTACGGCAGCATCGCGGATAACCCAGCTGGCCAGTTCAACACGCTGACCGGTGGTAACCCAGACCTGGAACCAGAAACGGCTGATACGTACACGATTGGTTTCGTGGCCACGCCGTCGATGATCCCGGGCCTGACAGTTTCCCTCGACTACTTCGACATCACTGTTGAAGACCTCGTGGGTACGGTTCCACAGGAACTGGCACTCGATACCTGCCTTGAAACCGGCGACACGTTCTTCTGTTCGCTCGTCAATCGCGGCAATGGCGGCACACTGTGGGCGGGTCAGACCGGCTACATCGTTGCAACCAACATCAACACCGGTTCGCTTTCGACCTCCGGCTTCGACCTTCTGGCCAGCTACGCTCTGGACCTGGATGCTCGCGGCGGAATCGACTTCGACTATGTCGGTACGATGCTTGAATCTCTCGAGACCAAGCCACTGCCGAACTCCACCGGCGCTGATATCTTCGACTGTGTCGGCTACTACGGCGGCAGCTGTGCCTCCGGTGGTGGTACGGAAGTTGCCAACGGTGCTTCGCCAGAATACCGCCACAAGGCTTCCATGACCTGGGCCGATGCCGAAGGCCTGTTCAGTGTCACCGGTACGTGGCGCCACTTCTCGGAAGTCGAAATCGCAGGTGGTGACGATGGCACCATCAACGGTGTTCTGGATGCCCAGAACTACTTCGATCTTTCCGGTTCCTGGAACGCGACGGACTACATGTCCCTGCGTCTCGGCGTGAACAACGTCCTGGACGAAGATCCACCGCTTTCCTCGGTTGTCGGTACGGCGCCGGGTAACGGTAACACCTACCCACAAGTGTACGACGCTCTTGGTCGTTACATCTTCATGGGTGCGACGTTCGACTTCTAAGTCTGACGACGTAACAGAAACAGGAACGGCGGCTCTTCGGAGCCGCCGTTTTTGTTTTAACGGGTGCGGTATCAGCGCTTAGCGCTTCACCCGAACCGGGCTAAGGGCTGTTTTGTCTGGCTGCGCAGAAAGAGGCGTGCGGTCAGGCGCCCGCGTGCCAGCGTGCATAGATGGCTGTCGGCAAGAGCCGGTCTGAACCTTGCTGGGGCAGGGCCATCTCGCCGGTCTCCATCACGCCGCCCAGCGGGGAGAGCCGGTCAGCCAGCGCCTGTGACAGGGCCAGATAAGACAGGCGCACCGCATAGGCCGTCAGGATCACAAACAGGGGCCGGTCACTCAGCAGCTGCTTCACGACGTCCAGCAATTCGGGCAAGTTTTCCTCGAACCGCCAGGTTTCATTCTTCGGGCCGCGTCCGAATTTCGGCGGGTCCAGGATGATGGCGTCATATTCGTTGCCACGCCGGACCTCGCGGGCGGTAAACTTCATGGCGTCATCGGCGATCCAGCGAATGGACCGATCCTGCAGGCCACTCATCGCCTGATTGTCCTTGCCATAGCCGTTTGATTTCGGGCTGGCATCCAGATGGACCACTTCGGCGCCCGCGGCTGCGCAGGCGAGCGACATCATGCCGGTATAACCGAACAGGTTGAGCACCTTGATCGGACGGCCGGCTGCGCGGATCTTCTCCTGCGCGAAGCGCCAGTGAACCGAATGTTCCTGGAACACGCCCATATGCCGGAAGGCAGCACGGCGCGCCTCGAAGGTCAGGCCATTCCATTGCATCGGCCAGTTGTCGAGCGCCTTGGGAGACAGCACTTCCCAATTGCCCGCGCCGTCATCATCTTGCGACTTCGCAGAAAACTGCGCATCGGCGCGCCAACTTTCCAAGGGGCGGGCTGGCTCCCAGAAAGCTTGGGGATCGGGCCGGATGACGGTCTGGCTGCCGAAGCGCTCAAGCTTCTGCAAGTGGCCACTGTCGAGCAGGGCGTAGTCTTTCCAGTCGTCGGCGATCAGGAGGCGGGTTTCGGTCTTCATTTGAAATCCCTCTGGCGCCACGCTTCATAGGTCATGATGGCGGTGGCCTGGGCGAGATTGAGGCTGTCGGCGCCGCCCCGCATCGGGATCAGGCAGAGCTGGTCGCAGGCGGTTTCGGCTTCGGGCGGCAGGCCGGATTGCTCATTACCCATGATGATGACCGCGCCGGAGGTGAAATCGGTGCGGTCATGGCGGGCCGTGCCGTTGACCGACGCGGCGCTCATGGTCAGGCCAAGACTTTTGCGCCAGGCGTTGAACTGGTCGAACGAGGCGGCCGCAAAGGGCATGTCGAAGATCGAGCCCATGGAGGCGCGCACGGCCTCGAAACTGTAAGGGTCACAACAGGTTTCGATCAGGATCACGCCGGAAATGCCCGCGCAGTCGGCCGTGCGCAGGATCGTGCCCAAATTGCCGGGATCGCGCACTTCATAAAGGGCGACAAACAGGCCATTGCTGTCCTGCGGCAGGGCATCAAGGCCGAGATGGCGCTGGTGGAACGCCGCGACCACGCTCTGCGCATTATCCTTGTGAGTGATACGCGACATCAGCTTGTCGGCGGCCAGCACGACCCGCGCGCCGGAAGTCTCTGCCTGACGGATCAATTCCGCGAGGTGTGGCCGATCTGCCATGCTTGCCGCGACAATCAGCGAGTCCGCCTTCCAACCGTTTGCAAGCCCCTGGCCGATCAGGCGCGCGCCTTCTGCGAGAAACAGGCCCGTTTCGGCTCGGCCTTTCTTTCTTTCAAGACTTTTCAAGGACTTGATGAGCGGGTTTGATGCGCTGCTGATCGTCTCAATCTGGCGGGTCATGCTGGGGATTCGGCGTCTCTGACTCTGCGGGGTAACTCTTGCGAGGACATGCTGAATAGGGCATCCCTGATTATCAGGGGATTAGCAATGGAGGAGGTCGCGGGGCCTCTATGAGACTGCTCGACTACCTTTTTGGATTTGTGGCCCTTGTTGGCTTGATCTGCACGGGCTGGTGGGCCGTGTACCAGTCAGCGAACACGCCTGTAAACCTCCAAGCGCGGCTGGAGGCCAACGCCAATGCGGCGCTGGCCGAGCAGGGCTTTGACTGGGCAGGCGTGCGCATGCATGGCCAACGCGCCGAGCTGACCGGCAAAGCCCCCTCCATGGATGCCATAGAAGCAGCAGCTGAAACCGTGCTGACATCCAGCGGGTCAGGCGGGATCATCCTTGGCGGAGTGACCATGGTCGAGAGTGGGGTGGGCACTGCGCCGCCGGTGACCCCCTATGTCTGGCGCGCCATCAAGACTGGTGCAGGCGACTATATCCTGATGGGGCATGTGCCCTCGCGTACCATTCGCGCTGACCTTCTGGACTATGCCGGATCGCATGCTGGCGATGGCGCGGTTGAAGACCGTATGCAGCTGGCCAATGGCGCGCCAGCCGCTTACTGGCAGGGCATGGCCCGGCTCGCATTGGACAGCCTGGCGGAACTCGATACAGGCGAAGCCCGCCTGCATGACACGCGCGTCCGGTTGCGCGGGGTCTCTATGGAGACTGCGACCCGCGCGCGGGTTTCGGCCGACATCGCCAATGTGACCGCCCCGTTCCGGGGAGAGCCTTTCCTGCGCGGCCCGGCCTTGTGGAGCGCGGCGCATGGCGACGGCGAACTGGTGCTGTCCGGCAAGGTCGCCAGCGAAGCCGAGCGCGAGGAAATCCTGACGATCGCCAAGCAATATTATGCGCGCACCGTACGTGACGAGATGGAGGTCGCTGGCGAGCCTCATCCGGGCTGGCTGAACGGCGTGCGCGTGGGCTTGCCGCATTTTGCCAAGTTCCGGTCCGGCGAAATGGCGTTCGAGCCAGAGGAAACCGGTCTCAGTTTCGAGGGCGAGGCGTCAGGGTCCACGATTGCCTACCTCCAGCAGGATATGGCCAATCTTGGTGGCCCTTATCCTGTCACAGTCTTCGCCGATACGGTGCAGGTAGATGTGGACGAGATTCGAGACATCGACTTTCAGGCAGACCCGGTTGCGGCCTGCCAGCAGGCCTTTGACGCGGTGATGGAGACCAACAAGGTGTATTTCGAGACCGGCCTGGCAAACATTAGCCGTGAAAGCGGCCTGACGCTGGACAAGGTCATGACCGTATCTGAGCGGTGTGCGCGAGATCTGGTGTTTGAAGTGGGCGGCCATACCGACTCCACGGGCGAGCGGGAGGCAAATATTGCCCTCAGCGAGGCACGGGCGCTGGCTGTGCGGGATTATATGGTTTCGGCCGGATTTTCTCCTTCTCGGCTGACTGTAATTGGGTATGGTCCCGACGAGGCTGTGCAGAGTAATGACACAGAAGACGGTCGGGCGAAGAATCGCCGGATTGGGTTCAAGGTTCGAGAACGGAGCGAATGATGGCGTGGCTATTGGCACATATGTGGGCGGCGCTGGCAGGGGTTGCCGTATTCGGTTTGCTGCTGGGTTGGTCCATTCGCGGCATGATGCTGGTTGGAAAAATGCGGCGCGCAATGGTCGAGCGCGATGTTACCCAGACCGAACTCGAACAGGCCAAGGAAGAGATTGAAAGCCTGTATGCGGCCCAGCGTGGTCAGCCGGTGGGCAATACGAATGCGCGTGAGGCTCAGGCCGAGCAGAATGTGAAATTCCAGCGCATGAGTGATGAATTGAGCCGCGCCAAGAGCGAGCTGGAAGCGCTGAAGGCGAAAGCCGACGAGGCGCTGGTGAGCGGCGCAAAGGCTGCGGGTGCGGCAGGAGCTGGCGCTGTGGGCACGCTTGCTGCTGTTGGCGGCGCGACCGATCCGAACCCGGCGCTGGTTTGGCGCAACCGTCACCTCGAAAGCCGTGTGCGCCATCTGGAAGCCATGATCGGCGAGGGGGGCAGCGAAGCCGCTGGCGCATCCCCTGCGGAGGCGGCACCTGCTGCGATGGCGACTGGCGAGACCAGCGACGCCGATGCGGCCAAGGCAGAATGGCAACAGAATTTCCTGAAGCAGCGCGTCGAAGCGCTGGAAGATGAACTCGCCAAGGTGAAAGCCCCGGCAGCTACGCCAAGCGGGCGTAACGGCAATGGTGAGGCGGAAGAAGAACTGGCCCGCCTGCGCTGGCGCAATCGTTTTCTGGAAGGCCGCCTTGCCTATTTCGAAGGCGACCAAGACGCCGAGGAAGAGGGCATTGAGGCCGACGCGGTTGCCGAAGCGGCCATCACGCCGGAGCCTCTTCCGGACTTGCCGGAGACCGAGCCCGAATCTGAACTGGAATCCGTGCCGGACTTTGATGGCGAAGCTGAAAACGAGCCGGAGGTTGAGCTTGCCGAGCCTGAAGCCGAGCCAAGTGACGAAGCCGACTTTGCCGAAGAACTCGCGGAAGATGCCGAAGATGACATCGAAGAGGCGATTGAGTTTGAGGCTGAACAGGAGCCGGAAGCGCCAGCCGAGCTGGCCGCTGATCCTGACGCTGAACCGGATGTACCTGCTTTCGAGATTGTTGACCGGTTCGCCGATGAGGCGCCTGCTGAGGCAGAGACAGCGTTCGACGATACAGAACTGACGCCCGTCGAGGACGAACTGGCTGAAGACTATGCAGAGACTGCCGAGGCCGATGTAGATGATGAAGTGCCCGCCGACGGGTCAGAAGAAGAGACCGATATCGACCGCGCAGATGAGGCCAGCCGGGCTATCCTGGCAGCGCTCGAACTGACCGATGAGGAAGACGAAGCGTCAGACAACGCCGCCGAACTGGGCGTGGCCGAGAGTGAGTCCGAGCCCGAAGACGAGGCGGATTTCGTCGAAGCGGACACGGAAGAGGCGGATGACGACTCCGGGTCCGACGAGACCGCAGAAGAGGGGCCCGCAGGCGTACAGCCGATGGCGCTCGACAAGCCCGTTGCCAACACGCCGGATGATTTGACCATCATTGGCGGCGTGGGGCCGAAGATTCAGGAAGTGCTGAACAGTATGGGCATCTGGCACTATGACCAGATTGCTGCCTGGACGCCTGAAAACGTCACATGGGTTGACCATGAGCTCAATTTCTCTGGTCGGATCACACGTGAGGGCTGGGTGCAGCAAGCGGCGATCCTGGCAGGCGACACGGTGGACGAGGACGCCTAGGCAACCGCCCATTCAGGGCCTATTCAGCCGTAATCGTTCAAGTTGGGAACCAATCGTGCAGGGGTGCGATTGCTTTTTAAGGGTGCAGGGGTAACCTCTGGCTCGAGGCGATAGGGAGAATGAGATGGCCGATCTAGTTGAATTTGATAGCGAAGTTCTGGCCGGAGCACCGCAGGTGCGCCTGTCGCGCCGCGCGCTGATTACCGGTATTGCCGCAGGCACCGTGTTTCCCTTCATTTCCAGCTGCACCACAAACCCGGCGACCGGATCCAGCCAGCTGATCCTGTTCGGGGAAGAGCAGGTGGCCAGCATGGCCGCAACGGCCTGGACCGACATGAAATCGCAGACGCCCGTTGTCTCGAACTCGCGCCTGAAAAACCAGGTGCTGAGCGTCTGGGAGCGTACGTCTGATGGCGCAGTGAAGGCGGGTCATATCGACCCGAACGCCAATTGGGACGTGGCGGTGTTCGACACCGATGACGTCAACGCGTTCGTGATGCCTGGCAACCGCGTCGGCATTTATCGCGGCATTACCGAACTGACCGAGAATGACGACCAGCTGTCGTCCGTTCTGGGCCATGAGACCGGCCACGTGGTCGGTCGCCATGCTGCAGAGCGCCTGTCGGTTTCGACCGCAGCGCAAGTTGGCCTGATGGCGGGTCAGATCGCCGTCGCGCAGTCAGAAGAACTCAGCAAGTATGGCACGGCCATCGGCGCTCTCGGTGGCGCGGCCATGCAATTCGGCGTGATCCTGCCCTATAGCCGCCGGCATGAGCTGGAGGCTGACAAGCTGGGCGTCGATTACATGCACAATGCCGGCTATGACACCCGCGAATCCGTGCGCTTGTGGGAATTGATGGCCGCGCAGTCGGAAGGCCAGCGCCCGGCCGAGTTCATGTCCACCCACCCGGATCCACTGCGCCGGGCCGAAGAGCTGAAGCGTTATATCAATGCGCGGGGTTATGCGCTGATGTAGTCGGCCGGCCGACCAGAATTTCGAGAGCCCGGTTGCCCTGTGCTGCCGGGCTTTTGCGTGTGTTAAACAGTCGCGGGTGGAGACGCGCGGTTGTATTGGTGGAAATACCCGTTATATGGGGAATTCGACTTTTCGCCGGACGATCAGGCATTGAGTGAACGGGCTTGCCCTGCCACTCCTTCAGAGACCTCCCATACAAAATTCGTGTTCCCGCGGACCCGCATGTTGCAGGACCGCATCTATTCAGGAGTGTTTCATGACAAGTGGCACCGTAAAATTCTACAACGACCAAAAAGGCTTCGGCTTCATCCAGCCAGACGATGGCGGCACCGACGTGTTCGTGCACGCCACGGCGCTTGAGCGCGCTGGCATGCGCGCCCTGTCCGAAGGTCAGAAGGTTTCCTTCACGACCGCCGTTGACAAGCGCAGCGGCAAGACCGCCGTCGACACGATCACCGCTGAATAGTCCGTCAGGACTTTTCCAGTTGTATCAGATTGGCCGTCTCCGAAAGGAGGCGGCCTTTTTGATTCCGGGGGTGTGATAACTTCGCCATCCGTGGTGTTCTGACAGCGGGATGAACGCGCGCCAGTAAACTGCGCCAGTTAACCGCGCAGGACCGGGGGGAACAGATGACAGCAACCAACACGCCCAGGACGGCCGGGGCCAATGGCCGTTTGTGGGGTATGCGGGCGCGTGACTGGGCCGATTTGCAGGAGGGTGGATTCCGCGCCGGATACGTTGCCGCGCTTGAGCACGCAGCGGTCGGGGCAGGCACGCGCTATCTTGATGCCGGGTGCGGATCCGGCATGGCTGCGGCGCTGGCGGCGGATCGCGGCGCGCAGGTGACGGGAATTGATGCCTCGGACTTGCTGCTCCAGATTGCCCGCGACCGTGTCCCGCAGGGCGCTTTCCAGACAGGCGACCTGGAAGACCTGCCATTCGGGGATGACAGCTTCGATGTGGTCGTCGGCTTCAACTCTTTCCAATATGCCGGAAATCCCGGCGCGGCGCTGGCCCAAGCACGGCGCGTGACGGCGCCTTCGGGCACTGTGGTCATCATGACCTGGGGCGAGCCGGACGGCATGGAGGCGGCCGCGATTGTCGGCGCCCTGAAACAGCTCCTGCCGCCTCCGCCACCGGGCGCGCCCGGACCGTTTGCGCTGTCGGACGAAGCCAGGCTGCGGGCGTTCGCAGCCGAGGCAGGGCTGACGCCGCTGGAGGTCGTGGATGTGTCCAGCCCGTGGGAATATGAGAGCGAGGCCCTGGCCGTGCGCGGGATCGGCTCCTCCGGTGTGGCGGCGAAGGCCATGGACGCCTCGGGTGAGGCGGCTGTGAACGCAGCCCATGCGGCGGCGATTGCGCCCTTTGTTCAGGCCGATGGCCGCGTGCGCATTGGCGCGACCTGCCGACTGTTGTTTGCGACGCCGGCGGGAAAAAGGACTTGAACTCTGCCGGTGATCTGGCAGCCCTTCAGCATGACTGACCTGATGAGAATTTGCCCGGTAGGGCCCGAAGACCTGCCTGTTTTGCGGGATCTGGCCGAGGCCACTTTCCTCGACACGTTTTCAAGCCAGAACGCCCCCCAGGATATTTCCGCCTATACGTCCGTCGCCTTCGACATGGACAAGGTCAGGGCAGAGTATGAAAACCCAAACTCCCGCTTCTATTTCGCCCGGACCGGCTCTGACATTGCGGGATATCTGAAGCTGAACACCGGGCCTGCCCAGACCGAGCAGGACCTCGAAAACGCGATGGAAATCGAGCGCATCTATGCGACCCGTGCCTTTCAGGGCAGGGGCATCGGAAAGCGCCTGATGGCCACCGCGCTGGAGGCGGCGCAGGAGGCCGGTGTGGACTGGGTCTGGCTGGGCGTCTGGGAACACAACCAGAAGGCCATCGCCTTTTACGCGCATCAGGGCTTCGAGCCCTTTGGCCGCCATAGTTTCCGCCTGGGGGACGACGTGCAGATCGACGTGATGATGAGGAAGAAGATTGCGCAGGATTAGCCGCGCAGGCTGAGGCGCAGCGATTCAGCTGGGGAGTTGCAATTCCCTGCACTTTCAGCCATACGCCCCACTTCCGTGGGAGGCCGTTAGCCCGGCCAGACCACGAACCTCCAAAGTAACCGGGCGGATCGAAAGACCACCGCCCCATCTGAAACGTTCGAGAGGACAATATGGCTAAGAAACTCCTGGGGCACCTCAAGCTCCAGATTCCTGCCGGCCAAGCCAACCCGTCGCCGCCAGTCGGCCCGGCGCTCGGTCAGCGCGGAATCAACATCATGGAATTCTGTAAGGCGTTCAACGCCAAGACACAGAGCATGGAACAGGGCCTGCCCGTTCCCGTCGTGATCTCCTATTATCAGGACAAATCCTTCACCTTCATCGTGAAGTCTCCACCGGCCACTGTGCTGCTGAAGAAGGCTGCCAAGCTGAAGCTCGGCAAGAAGCCTGCTTCCGGCGCCAACAAGCCCGGCTATGAGACGGTCGGCAAGGTCACCATGGCTCAGGTTCGCGAGATCGCGGAAATGAAGATGGAAGACCTGAACGCAAACGACCTCGACGCAGCCTCGAAAATCATTGCCGGTTCCGCCCGCGCAATGGGCATCGAAGTGACGGAGTAAGCATCATGGCGAAACCAGGAAAGCGTACCCGCGCAATCATCGAATCCGTGGATGCCGACAAGGCCTACACGATCACCGAAGCTGTTGCTCTGGTGAAATCGAATGCGAAAGCGAATTTCGACGAGACCGTCGAGATCGCCGTGAATCTCGGCGTTGACCCGAAATATGCAGACCAGATGGTCCGCGGTGTGGTCAACCTGCCATCGGGCACCGGCAAGGACGTTCGCGTCGCCGTGTTCGCAAAGGACGCCAAGGCGGACGAAGCCAAGGAAGCCGGAGCCGATTTCGTCGGCGCTGAAGACCTGATGGAAAAAATCCAGGGCGGCTTCATGGACTTTGATCGCGTCATCGCATCGCCAGACATGATGGCCGTTGTCGGTCGTCTCGGTAAGGTGCTCGGGCCCCGCGGCCTGATGCCGAACCCGAAAGTCGGCACGGTCACGCCAAACGTGGCGCAGGCCGTCAAGGACGCCAAGTCCGGCTCGGTCGAGTTCCGCGTCGAGAAGGCCGGGATCATCCATGCCGGTATCGGCAAGTCCAGCTTCTCCGAAGGCGACATCGAAACCAATGTCAAAGCCTTCCTTGATGCCCTGACCAAGGCACGCCCATCGGGCGCCAAAGGCCAGTTCGTTCGCAAGATCACCCTGTCGTCCACAATGGGCGCTGGCGTCACGATCGACACGGCCGAGGCCAACCAGACGGCTTAAGTCCGACATCGGATTGAGAGAGAGAACACAGTAAAGCCCGGCGCAGCGATGCGCCGGGCTTTTTCGTTTGGGGGGTGTCTGCCCTGTAGCGCGCGCAGCAGGAATCCGCTTTAAAGGGAGGATGGGGTCTACCAGAACGCATCTGCCGCGCGGGCGGCGCGCATTCTCCACAGGGATGGGGCTGACTGTCTTCGCCAGTTTGATCGGCTTTTTCATCATCAGCCAGATTGGCTACATGGATGCCTTGATCCAGCTGCCGGTCTGCGGGGCGATGCAGCCATCTCTATTGGGTAGGCCAGGCCGGATTGATGCTGTACTGGACACAACGGCGGCGGTAGGCGTTGCCGGCATGGGTGTAGTCGCGGCCATGGGGCTGACCTCACTGGTGGAGAAATCATGGCGGCTACGGGATCTCATTCTGGGAATAGCAAACATTGTCATCGCCAGCCTTTTGATCTGCCAGTGGCTGGTGGCTTGGGCGTTCTTCCATCCGGAGACTTGGCGGGCGCGAGCCATCATGGCCTTCGCCCCGAAAACTTCCGTGTTCTATATGGACGACCTTTTGAGCGGATGGGACCGATACGCCGACAGCCCGAACTGGACGGAAATTGCTCCGAAGACATACTTTAATGACAAGATCGGTATCTATGCCCGTGAAGAAGTTGCCCGATCATGCTTTCAGGCAGATTTCATCCGTGCAAACATGAAAAATATTTATCCGGGTGAAAACCTTCCAAACGGTACGCCAATTGCCGCCTTGCCGGATCATGTTCTGGAGAAAGCCCAAAAGGTCTTCGTGTTCTATGACCGTGAGGGGCGCTATCTGAGCTATGACACTTATTGGGATGATGAGCTTTATCCAGAGATGCAGAAGCGCGATGCCGAGCGAGACGAAGAGGGGCGTCAGGTGGATGCGGGCGAGGTATCGGTCCGGGTGACGAAGAGCCTGTACTATGAGCCCGAGGGCGCATTCGGGCCTGAGGAAGATTTGCGGCCCTACACACGCGAAGAGATCAACGCGATGGTCAAGGCAGCCTGGGACCGAGACGCGCCTCTGCCTGAGGAATGAGGCCGAGGTGCCTCCCCCGCTTGGGCGGGGGAGGGCAGAGGGGTCATCGGCCCACGAAGGACAGGCGGAGGAAGGCGCCGCGGCCGGCGCCGGGGAGGCGGGTGCCCACGGCCACGTCGCTCCAGGCGTTGCGGTTGTAGCCGGACAGGTGATCGCGGGTGACCCGATCGAAAAGGTTCTCCACGCCTGCTGACAGGCGCACGCCCTCTGTCACCTGCCAGTCGCCATACAGGCTGAGCGTGACATAGCCCGGTGTTTCGGCTTCGAGGTTTGTCACCGATACCTTGTCCTGTTCGGCCACGGCGCGGGTTTCCAGCGTGGCGGACCAATCCTGCGCCTCCCAGGTCAGGCCAGCGGTCAGGCTGGGCGGGGCGATGCGGTAGAGATCATCATCAACGTCGCGCCGCTCGCCGCGGACATAAGAGAAGACGGCATCTGCGCGCAGCGGGCCGGGCAGGTCCATGCCAGCATCAAGGTCAAAGCCGATGAGCCGCGCCTCGACATTGGTGAAGCGGAGCAGGGCGGACGAGCTGCCATGCATGCTGGCCATCATCTCTTCCATCGAGTCGGCCACGCCCGGCGTATCATCAAAGGGCGTACCCTGAATGAAGTCGTTGATCTGGCGGATATAGACCGTGGGCCGGATATAGGCCGTTTCGGTCACATAGTCGAAGCCGGTCTCCGCGATCAGGGCGACTTCCGGGTCGAGGGACTGGTCGCCCAGATAGACATTGCCATCGGCGAGGCCCGCGCTGGAGCCGGAGGGAAGCCATTGGAACCATTCCAGATAAAAGGGTGCGCGCGATTTCTGCGCCAGCGTTACGCGCCAGGTCAGGTCATCCGTGATCGGACGCCAGAGCCGGGCGGCAACGTCAAGTGTGGTCGCGTCCGTGCTGCGGTCAGAGGCATTGTAACTGGCGGCCAGCATCTTCTGGCCCATTGAGGCATCGGCCCCGAAGGTTGCCGTGCCGCCTGTGCCGTCATAGTCATCGACGCGCAGGCCCAGCTCGGCATTGAAGGCGCCGAGCGCGCCCATCCATTCCGCGAAGGCGCCTGTGCGGTCGATCACGATGTCTGGCAGGGAGTAGACGAAATTGTCGAGATTGCCCGGATCGACCACATGGATGTTGTGGTCTTCCTCGGCGGTGTCCGCGCCGATTTGCAGGCTGCCGCCAAAGGCCGGGAAGGTGGCGGCGATGTCTGCTTTCCGCGTGATGGCATAGGCGAAGGCTTCGCGTTGCATCATGGACGGGCGCAGGTCGAACGTATTCATTCCGTGTGCGGCGTCGGTGTAGCTGGCAGACGCTTCGACCAGCACGTTTCCGAAGGCTTTCTCATAGCCGGCCTTCAGCACGTCTGTGTCGACGAAGCGGATGTCCATGCCGAAGGGCGGGTTGCCGGAAAAGCCGGTATTGTGGCGACGCCAGTCGAGGCTGAACTCGCCGAGATCGGTACGCAGGCCGGTGGCGAGGCCATAGATGCTGCGCTGGAATTCGGAGCCGCCAATCGTGCCGTCCTTGTATTCGGTATCGCCGCCTTCTTCGTAGGCCCCAAGCAGGTTTGCCCGCCAGGTGTCGGTGGAGGCACCGATAATGCCGCCGGTGGAGACGCTGTCATTCACGCTGCGCCCACCAATCGTCAGATCATAGCCGAGGCTGGCCTCCGACGAATTGGAATAGTTGGTCTTCTTGAAAACGGCATCGACGCCGCCGCCAATGCCGGGGCCTTCGGAGACCGGGCTGATGCCGCGGTCAATGCGCACGGCGGAGACAAGCGAGGTTGGCGCATAATGCAGGGCCGGGTCCATCAGGTTCGGGCCGCCGGAGGCGAAGCTGTGGCCATCAATGCGCAGGTTCAGGCGCGGGCCGAACAGGCCGCGATACTGCATCTGTCCGGACATTTCGCCATTGCCAATGCGGGCGGCGCCGGGCGTGCGGGCGATCAGGCGGGTGATGTCTACGCCGGTGAGTGGTGCAGCTTCAGGTGCGAGTGCGGTGTCCGTCACGGTTGTGGTGCGGTGGCCGGTGACGATGATGACGTCCTGCAGGGCTGGGTCGGGCGTCTCGGCAGTAGCGAGCAGCGGGCAGGTGGCGAGGGCGAGCAGCGCCGTGCCGCCGGAAAGAATGCGTTTCATGTGTAAGTCCTCTTCGCCTGCCGGGAGCCGGTCAGGCGGTGTCTGATTGAATTTTCGGGAAAGTCAGATCAGGCGAGGATGGGCGGCCCGCGCGCAGGTAGGCGGGTGTCGATGGGCCGCTGGGTGAGCGGCAGGACATAGAGGCTGGCACCGAGCCGGGGCGGGCCAAACTCTATCGGAGCCGGCAAGGCGGGCGGCGTGTGCGGCAGGTCAAAGGCTGCGGTCAGCGCATAAGGGCAGGTCGAGGCGTCAGAGGCATCTGTATCTACGGGGGCATCCGGATCGAAATCATCTGGCAGCTTTTCCAGCGTGCCAGCCTCGGGATTGAGCCGCATCAGCGAGCCTGCGCCATCGCCGCAGATGCGGATGATGACGCTGCCATCCTCGGCTGCGTCGACCATGTAGCCTGCGGGCACCGCGCCGCGTACGCCAAGCCCGGCCACGAGGACCAGAAGCGCAAGGAGGCGGAGATGTCTGATCAGGGCAGGCATGGGGCGGGGCTATAGCGCGCCCTTTCCAGGATGCGAACGCGACACTTGCACACGGGGGAGGGTGAACCCGCAGCAGATGCGCCGCCGCCGGTGGGACCGGGGCGTTTGGTCAGGACTGGCGATGAGTGTGGGGGTCAGCTCGTATCCGAGCCAAGCGCCATCAGGACGAGGAGGTAGAGATCGGACAAGACCGGCACGGCTGGCTCCGTCTTTGCGATCTCAGCATGTTCCGGCGCGGGCGCGGCGGCGAGGGGGCTCAATCGCTTTGCGCCATTCGATGCCTGCCGGGCCATCCAGTGGGCCATGCGCATCGCATAAGTGTCGAGGTTGGCAAGGGCATCGGCGAGCGCCTGGGTCCGGCGGAGATAACGATCTTCGAAACCGGGCCTTGGGCGCGGGGGCTTGGGGGGCGCCTGGATGGGCGGAATGAAGGGCTGCGCCGTGTCATCCATCAGCGTTACGCGCGGGCATTCAGCCGGGGTGAGCAGGCGGCGCGGATCGCGGTCCTGTTCCGGTTCGATCAGGCGGAAGCGGGGCGCGCGCGGTTCGCGTTGCATCTCGGCAGAGGGGGCGGAGGCGGCCGGGCGCTTCGGGATTGCCGCAGGCGCCGGGGCGGGCGCATCCAGCCGCAGGGCCATGAGATAGATCACGCGGCGCAGCAAGTCTTCCACGAAGGGCAAATCCTGCATGCCGCGCCGGGCCAGCGCGAGGCCGTTGCCCGCAAGCCTTGTCAGCGCGGCCACCATCTTCGCCGCGATCTCCAGCGCGACGGCTTCAAGCCGGTCCGGCTCAGCGGCCGTGGGGATAGGGTCAGGATGCGTTTCCATGCGGTGCAGTATCGCCCAGCCCCAGACGAGGGGGATGAGATTGGCGAATTATTTCGCAAGCGATTGATTTGATTGAGACGGAGGGTTGGGAGTTCGTCGGATAGGCAATGCTCGCTTGCGCGAAATCCTGATTCGTGATGAAGGAATTGCAGCGATCCGAATGCGGGCCCGGTTTGCCCGCCGGCATATTATCGGGCTGTTCCCGCAGGCCGCGATTGGCTTTCCAGCCCGCCCTTGACTTTTTATCACAATGGGGGGTTGCGGGTTTCCACAAGAAGCGTTAACAACCCGCTCTTGACGGGAGTTCTCTGATATGCATCGGGGACCTCCCGTTTTCCTGTCCTAGACCATAGGCCCCTCTTTTCAGGGGGATAAAGACAGTCTTCTGTCACCTATGCAGACGGGGTGAGGCGTATAAACGGTTCGGATACAAGGGGTTAGCGCCCTGAGTTAAAAAACCGGGCAGGCCAATCCCTGGGCAGGCGCTGGAAGGCTGCAAGGCCAGAAGGCGATTACCAGGGCGGCCGGATGGTCCGGGCGCCTCAAACTGGAGACCCGCTATGGATAAAGCTGGAAAAACAGTGGCTCTCGAAACCCTCAAAGGGGTTTTCGGCGAGTCCGGTGCTGTCGTCGTGACGCACTATACCGGTCTTACCGTTGCGGAAATGACCAAGTTGCGCGGCATGCTCCGTAAGGATGGCGCACAGCTTAAGGTGGTCAAGAACCGTCTGGCGAAAATCGCTCTAGACGGACAAGGCGGCGATGCTGCCCAGGAGCTGTTCTCAGGTCCTGTGGCGATTGCTTACTCTCCCGATCCGGTGTCGGCGGCGAAAGCCACTGACGAGTTTGCCAGGGAAAACGACAAACTCGTAATCCTCGGCGCGGTGATGGGCGATCAGGTTCTCGATGCCAAAGGCGTTGAAAGCCTCGCGAAGCTGCCTTCTCTCGACCAACTTCGTGGCAAGCTTATTGGCCTCCTGCAGGCACCGGCAACGAAAGTTGCAGGCGTCGTTCAGGCTCCGGCTGGCCAGCTCGCTCGCGTGGTGGCGGCCTACGGCTCCAAGGATGCCGCATAAGCTACCCGTTTTCGCACTTTAAAGACTACAAACACCGAACCAAACAGGAATTAGAAAAATGGCAGATCTCGAAAAGATTGTCGAAGACCTCTCCGCTCTTACCGTTCTCGAAGCGGCTGAGCTGGCGAAACTGCTCGAAGACAAGTGGGGCGTTTCCGCCGCTGCTCCGGTTGCTGTTGCAGCCGCTGCTGGTGATGCGGGCGGCGCTGCTGCTGCAGAAGAAAAAGACGAGTTCGACGTGGTTCTGACCTCCGCTGGCGACAAGAAGATCAACGTGATCAAGCTTGTCCGCGAAGTTCAGCCGTCCCTCGGCCTGAAAGAAGCCAAGGAGCTCGTTGAAGCTGCTCCAAAAGCTGTCAAGGAAGGCGCTCCGAAAGCAGAAGCTGAAGAGCTCAAGAAGAAGTTCGAAGAAGCCGGCGCAACAGTCGAGCTCAAGTAAGCTCCGGCGACTTCAAATCCGGGCGGCGTTCGCGCGAGGCGTTGCCCTATCAAGACTTGCGCGGCGGTTTCATTTTGAGGCCGCCGCGAACTCGCGTTCTGGCGATATAGTTGTCAGCCCGGTGGCTGACGACACAAAAAATGGGATCCTGGGATGGCACTCTCCTTCACGGAAAAGAAACGTATCCGCAAATCCTTCGGGCGCATTCCCGAAGCCATCGAAATGCCAAACCTGATCGAGGTTCAGCGCGAAAGCTACGAACACTTCCTCCAGATGCACACCCCCGCCGACAAGCGGACGGATGATGGCCTGGGCGGCGTGTTCAAGTCTGTGTTCCCGATCTCCGACTTTTCCGAGCGCGCGACGCTGGAATATGTCTCTTACGAATTTGAAACGCCGAAATTCGACGTGGAAGAGTGCGTCCAGCGCGACCTGACCTATCAGGCGCCGCTGAAGGTTCGCCTCCAGCTCGTCGTGTTCGATGTCGACGAAGACACCGGCGCCCGCTCGGTCAAGGAAGTCAAAGAGCAGGAATGCTATCTCGGCGACATCCCGTTGATGACCGACAAGGGTACGTTTGTGGTGAACGGCACCGAGCGTGTGATCGTCTCGCAGATGCACCGCTCTCCGGGCGTGTTCTTCGATCATGACAAGGGCAAGACCCACGCCTCCGGCAAGCTGCTGTTCGCAGCCCGCATCATTCCTTACCGTGGTTCGTGGCTCGACTTCGAGTTCGATGCCAAGGACGTGCTGAACATCCGTATCGACCGCAAGCGCAAGCTGCCGGCGACGACGATGCTGTATGCGCTCGGCTATGACACCGAGCAGATCCTCGACCTGTTCTACACCAACTCCATCTATCGCATGGACAAGGCTGGCTGGATCACCGGTTTCCGCGCCGATGCGTGGAAGGGTGTGAAGCCCGAATACGACCTTGTTGATGCCAAGACCGGCAAATCCGTTGCCGAAGCTGGCAAGAAGATCACCGCCCTGAAGGCCAAGCGGATCGCGGAAGCCAATACAGACGAGATCCTCGTGCCGTCCGACGCTCTGGTCGGCAAGTTCCTGGCGCGTGATGTTGTGAACACCGAAACCGGTGAGATCTTCGGCGAAGCTGGCGACATGCTGGAAGAAGAAATCATCGCGGAAATGCGCGATTACGGCATCAGCACGATCGAAGTGCTCGACATTGATGCGTCCGGCCGTGGCCCTTGGCTGCGCAATACGCTGAAGGCTGACAAGAACGAAACCCGTTTTGAAGCCCTGTCGGACATCTATCGCGTAATGCGCCCAGGTGAGCCACCAACCCAGGACGCCGCTGACGCCCTGTTCGGCCAGCTCTTCTTCGATCCGGAGCGTTATGATCTCTCGGCTGTTGGCCGCGTGAAAATGAACATGCGCCTGAATGTGGGCGTGCCCGGCTATGAGGCCGCTCCTGACGACATGCGCGTGCTGCGCCATGACGACATTCTGGGTGTCATGAAGGTCATCCTCGACCTGAAGGACGGCAAGGGCGAAGTCGACGACATTGATAACCTCGGCAACCGTCGTGTCCGTTCGGTCGGCGAGCTGATGGAAAACAATTACCGCATCGGCCTCGTGCGCATGGAGCGCGCGATCAAGGAGCGTATGGGTTCTGTCGATATCGATACGGTCATGCCGCATGACCTGATCAATGCGAAACCGGTTGTGGCTTCGGTGCGTGAATTCTTCGGCTCCTCGCAGCTGTCGCAGTTCATGGACCAGACCAACCCGCTGTCGGAAATCACCCACAAGCGCCGCCTGTCAGCGCTTGGCCCAGGTGGTCTGACCCGCGAACGTGCCGGCTTTGAAGTGCGCGACGTGCACCCGACCCATTATGGCCGGATCTGTCCGATTGAAACGCCGGAAGGCCCGAACATCGGCCTGATCAACTCACTGGCCACTCATGCCCGCGTCAACAAGTACGGCTTCATCGAGAGCCCGTACCGCAAGGTCGTGAACGGCAAGCAGACCGATGAAGTGGTCTATCTGTCGGCCATGGAAGAGAGCATCTATTCCATCGCGCAGGCCAATGCGACCGTGGACGAGAAGGGCATGCTGGCGAATGAATTCGTCAACGCCCGTGTGGCTGGCGAAGCGACCATGGTATCGCGCGACGACATCCAGTTCATGGACGTCTCGCCGAAACAGGTTGTCTCGGTGGCTGCCTCGCTGATCCCGTACCTCGAAAACGATGACGCCAACCGCGCGCTCATGGGATCGAACATGCAACGTCAGGCTGTGCCGCTGGTCCAGTCCGAAGCGCCATTCGTCGGCACCGGCATGGAAGCCGTTGTGGCCCGCGACAGCCGCGCGGCCATCACGGCCCGCCGCTCCGGTGTGGTCGAGCAGGTCGACGCAATGCGGATCGTGGTTCGCGCCACCGAAGATCTCGAAGGCTCCAAGTCGGGCGTTGATATCTATCGTCTCGCGAAGTTCCGCCGGTCGAACCAGAACTCCTGTATCAACCAGCGTCCGATCGTGCGCGTGGGCGACGTCGTTTCCAAAAGCGATATCATTGCTGACGGTCCGTCGACGGATCTGGGTGACCTGGCGCTCGGTCGCAACGTGCTCGTCGCGTTCATGCCGTGGAATGGCTACAACTTCGAAGACTCCATCCTGATCTCCGAGCGGATCGTGAAAGACGACGTCTTCACCTCGATCCATATCGAGGAATTCGAAGTCGCTGCCCGTGACACCAAGCTGGGCCCTGAAGAAATCACCCGCGACATTCCGAATGTCGGCGAGGAAGCGCTCCGCAACCTCGACGAAGCCGGCATCGTGGCTGTGGGCGCCGAAGTCAAAGCTGGCGACATTCTCGTCGGCAAGGTGACGCCGAAGGGCGAAAGCCCGATGACGCCGGAAGAGAAACTCCTCCGCGCCATCTTCGGTGAGAAGGCGTCTGATGTGCGGGATACATCCCTGCGCGTGCCTCCGGGCGACGCCGGTACGGTCGTGGATGTTCGCATCTTCAACCGTCATGGCATCGACAAGGACCAGCGTGCCCTCCAGATCGAGCGTGAGCAGATCGAGAAGCTGCAGGAAGACAAAGAAGACGAACAGGCCATCCTGGAACGCAACACCTATAACCGTCTGCGCGATCTGCTGACGGGCAAGGAAGCCGCGGCCGGGCCAAAAGGCTTCACACCGGGCAAGATCAGCGCGTCCGCACTGGACGAGTTGAGCGAGACCCAGATGTGGGACATCGCCCTGAAGTCCGAAAAGGCCCAGGCCGACCTCGACGCCCTCCGCGATCAGTTCGATGGCGCGATCGGCGAGCTGGAAGCCCGTTTCAACGACAAGGTTGAGAAGGTCCAGCGCGGCGATGACTTGCCGCCGGGCGTGATGAAGGTCGTCAAAGTGTTCCTGGCCGTGAAGCGCAAGCTGCAGCCGGGCGACAAGATGGCCGGCCGTCACGGCAACAAGGGGGTTATCTCCAAGATCAACCCGCAGGAAGACATGCCGTTCCTGGAAGATGGTACGCCAGTCGATATCGTTCTGAACCCGCTGGGCGTTCCATCGCGGATGAACGTCGGTCAGATCCTCGAGACCCACACAGGCTGGGCCTGCCGTGGTCTTGGCCGGATCATCCAGAACGCACTCGACGAGTTCCACCAGAACAATGATGTCGAAGGCCTGAAGAAAGCCCTGAAAACCGCCTATGGCGAAGAGCAGGAGCTGCCGGCAGAAGATAGCGAGATCATTGAGCTCGCCGGAAACCTTCGCAACGGTGTGCCGATGGCCACGCCAGTGTTCGATGGTGCCCGCGAAAGCGACATCAACGCGATGCTGGAACGGGCGGGTCTCGACTCGTCTGGTCAGGTCAAGATGTTCGATGGCCGGACCGGTGTTCAGTTCTCGCGTCCTGTCACCGTGGGCTACAAGTATCTTCTCAAACTGCACCACCTGGTGGACGAGAAGATTCACGCCCGTTCGACCGGACCTTACTCGCTCGTTACGCAGCAGCCTCTGGGCGGCAAGGCCCAGTTCGGCGGCCAGCGCTTCGGGGAGATGGAAGTCTGGGCACTCGAAGCCTATGGCGCCGCTTACACGCTGCAGGAAATGCTGACCGTGAAGTCCGATGACACGGCCGGTCGTGCGAAGGTCTATGAGGCCATCGTTCGCGGTGATGACACGTTCGAGGCCGGTATCCCGGAATCCTTCAACGTGCTCGTCAAGGAAATGCGGTCGCTCGGCCTGAATGTCGAATTGATCGAAGAAGGTGGGGGCAACGACGATGCCGATACCCCCGTCGCCGCCGAGTAGAGCTGATACCAACCGGATAGCCCCGCCAGACCGGCGGGGCGACCCGGACGAAACTGAGATTTCATAGGGCAGGGGCCCGCCAGCCCCGAAACAACCGCCCACCCAAGGAGCAGACACCCATGCGCCAGGACGTCGCCAGCATTTTCAACCCGAATACCCCGTCGCCAACTTTTGAGGCGATCCGTATCTCTATCGCCAGCCCGGAAAAGATCCGGTCCTGGTCGTCAGGTGAGATCAAGAAGCCTGAAACCATCAACTACCGGACCTTCAAGCCGGAGCGGGACGGCCTGTTCTGTGCCCGTATCTTCGGCCCAACGAAGGACTATGAGTGCCTTTGCGGCAAGTACAAGCGCATCAAGTATCGCGGCATCACCTGTGAGAAGTGCGGCGTTGAAGTGACGCTGGCGCGCGTGCGCCGCGAGCGGATGGGCCACATCGACCTGGCTGCGCCGGTCGCGCACATCTGGTTCCTGAAGTCGCTGCCGTCCCGCATCTCCGCGCTGCTCGACATGGCGCTGAAAGATGTGGAGCGCGTGCTCTACTTCGAAAGCTATATCGTCATCGAGCCGGGCCTGACCGAGCTGGAGCCGCGTCAGCTGCTCACCGAAGAAGAATACATGGACAAGCAGGACGAGCTTGGCGAGGACGCGTTCACCGCCATGATCGGTGCCGAGGCCATCCGCGAATTGCTGCAGGCGCTGGACCTGCCGGTTCTGGCCGAGACGCTTCGCGAAGAGCTGGCTGAGTCCACGTCCGAACTGAAAACCAAGAAACTGTCCAAGCGGCTGAAAGTCGTCGATGCCTTCCTGACATCGCGCGCCAAGCCGGAATGGATGATCCTGCACGTGATCCCGGTCATTCCACCGGATCTGCGCCCGCTGGTCCCGCTGGATGGCGGCCGCTTTGCGACCTCCGACCTCAACGACCTCTATCGCCGCGTGATCAACCGGAACAACCGCCTGAAGCGCCTGATGGAACTTCGCGCGCCGGACATCATCATCCGGAACGAAAAGCGAATGTTGCAGGAATCCGTTGACGCCCTGTTCGACAATGGCCGTCGCGGCCGCACGATCACGGGCACCAACAAGCGCCCGCTGAAGTCGCTGTCCGACATGCTGAAAGGCAAGCAGGGCCGCTTCCGTCAGAACCTGCTCGGCAAGCGCGTCGACTATTCCGGCCGTTCGGTCATCGTGGTTGGCCCAAGCCTGAAGCTGCACGAGTGTGGCCTGCCGAAGAAGATGGCGCTGGAACTGTTCAAGCCGTTCATCTATGCGCGTCTCGACGCCAAGGGCCTCGCTGGCACCGTGAAAGCGGCCAAGAAGCTGGTCGAAAAGGAAAAGCCGGAAGTCTGGGATATCCTGGACGAGGTCATCCGTGAGCACCCGGTTCTGCTGAACCGTGCGCCTACGCTGCACCGTCTCGGCATCCAGGCGTTCGAGCCGAAACTGATCGAGGGCAAGGCCATCCAGCTGCACCCGCTGGTCTGCGCCGCGTTCAACGCTGACTTCGATGGTGACCAGATGGCCGTGCACGTGCCGCTGAGCCTTGAGGCCCAGCTGGAAGCCCGCGTCCTGATGATGTCGACCAACAACATCCTGTCGCCTGCCAACGGCAAGCCGATCATTGTTCCGTCCCAGGATATCGTCCTCGGCCTCTACTACCTGTCGCTGGACCGCGATGGCGAAGTTGGCGAAGGCATGATGTTCACCGACGTGGCAGAGATCGAACAGGCCATCGATAATGGCCACATCAGCCTGCACTCCAAGATCAAGGCCATGTATGAAGGCGTTGATGATGAGGGCAATCCATGGCGCCGTGTGATCGACACGACCGCGGGTCGCTTCATGATCGCCAACATCCTGCCGCGCTTCAAAGGCATCCAGCCTGACCTCGTCAACACGACGATGACCAAGAAGACGATCTCCAAGATCATCGACGAGGTCTATCGCCTGTGTGGCCAGAAGGCGACGGTGATCTTCTGTGACAAGATGATGGAGCTGGGCTTCCGTGAAGCCTGCAAGGCCGGCATCTCGTTCGGCAAGGATGACATGGTCATCCCGGCCGCCAAGCAGAAACTGGTCGACGCCACCAAGGAGCAGGTCTCCGAGTACGAACGCCAGTATGCTGACGGTCTCATCACGCGTGGTGAGAAGTACAACAAGGTGGTCGACGCCTGGTCGACCTGTACCGACAAAGTGGCTGATGCCATGATGGATTCGGCGGCTGAGGCACAGGTTGCCAAGGGTGACCGGAAGGCGCAGGTCAACTCGATCTACATGATGGCCGACTCCGGTGCACGTGGTTCGAAGAACCAGATGAAACAGCTGGCCGGTATGCGCGGCCTGATGGCCAAGCCATCGGGTGAAATCATCGAGACGCCGATCATCTCGAACTTCAAGGAAGGCCTGACCGTCCTTGAATACTTCAACTCGACGCACGGTGCCCGTAAGGGTCTGGCCGATACGGCTCTGAAAACGGCAAACTCGGGTTACCTGACCCGCCGTCTCGTTGACGTGGCCCAGGACTGCATCATCAACGAAGATGATTGCGGCACGGAAAACGGCATTGACATCGCTGCAGTCCTGGAAGGTGCCGACGTGGTCGTCTCCCTGGCTGAGCGCATCCTTGGCCGTGTCACGGCCGTGGACGTGAAGAATGTCGAAGGCGAACTGGTCGTTCCGGCCAATACCTATATCGACGAGGAACTGGCCGATACGATCGAGAAAGCCGGCGTAGACATGATCAAGGCCCGTTCGGCCCTGACCTGCGAAGCCAAGAACGGCATTTGTGTCCAGTGCTATGGTCGCGACCTTGCACGCGGCACCGTGGTCAACCGCGGCGAAGCCGTTGGTGTCATCGCGGCCCAGTCCATTGGTGAGCCGGGTACCCAGCTGACCATGCGGACGTTCCACATTGGTGGTGCGGCCCAGGTGGCAGACCAGTCCTCGGTGGAATCGAGCTTCGAAGGCACGATCCGCTTCAAGGATGCCGAGATCGTTGCCCGCAAGGACAAGTCGCTGATCGTGGTGGGCCGCCGCATGCAGGTGGAACTGGTGGACGCCGATGGCCGTACCCGTCAGTCTTTCCGCCCGGCATATGGTACGCGCCTGATGGTCACCGATGGCCAGAAAGTGCCTGCCGGTACGCTGCTCGCTGACTGGGATCCGTTTGCCCAGCCGATCGTTTCGGAAGTCACAGGCCAGATCAAACTGGTCGATGTGATCGACGGCGTGTCTGTCCGTGAAGAAACCGATGAAGCGACGGGCATCTCCTCGCGCGTCATCATTGACTGGCGTTCGGCTATCAAGTCGGCAGACATCAAGCCGTCGGTTCAGATCATCGGCAAGGATGGCGAGCCGGTGAAGCTGCCGAATGGTTCCGATGCGGTCTACCTGCTGTCCGTGGGCGCGATCCTGTCGGTTGCCGATGGTGACACGATCTCTGCCGGTGACACGATTGCACGTGTCACGACCGGTGGTGCGAAGACGAAGGACATCACCGGTGGTCTGCCGCGTGTGGCCGAATTGTTCGAAGCGCGTCGTCCGAAGGACCACGCCATCATCGCGGAAGTGGACGGCAAGGTCGTCTATGGTCGCGACTACAAGAACAAGCGTCGCGTCTCGATCGTTCCGCTGGAGGAAGATCGCGAGCAGATCGATTACCTGGTGCCGAAAGGCAAGCACCTTGCCGTTCAGGACGGGGACTTCATCAAGCGCGGTGAATACCTGATGGACGGTAACCCGGCCCCGCAGGACATCCTGCTGACGCTGGGCGTTGAGGCGCTCGCCAATTACCTGATCGACGAAGTGCAGAAGGTCTATCGCCTGCAGGGCGTGCCGATCAACGACAAGCACATCGAAGTGATCGTGCGTCAGATGCTGCAGAAGGTCGAGATCACTGATCCGGGCTCCACAGCACTGATCAAGGGCGAGCATGTCGACGTGATCGAGTTCGAACAGGCCAATGAAGCGGTGCGCAAGTCCCGCAAGAAGGACCAGGTCGAGGCGAAAGCCAACCCGCTCCTGCTTGGTATCACCAAGGCCTCCCTGCAGACCCGCAGCTTCCTGTCGGCAGCTTCGTTCCAGGAGACGACCCGCGTCCTCACCGAGGCGGCCCTCATGGGCAAGATCGACACGCTGGAAGGTCTCAAGGAGAACATCATCGTGGGCAGCCTGATCCCTGCGGGTACGGGCGGTGGTATCCGCCAGTTCCGCCGGGTTGCTGGCGATCGCGACCAGAAGCTTCGTGCCAAGCGTGCTGCTGCGGCGGCCAAGGAGCAGGAAGCGCTGGAAACGACGGCCGCGCTGCCGGCACCAGAGCCGGAAACCTCCGCCGAATAGGCCGGGCCTCCAGCTTGTACCATTCGGGAAAGCCTGCCAGTCTTGGCAGGCTTTCCTGCGTTTCGGGCCTAGGTCTGAACCAGACAGAAAGCCTGAACAGGAGCCTGAACGGGGAGCGCCATGCGCAGCACGCATTTTGATCGCAAGGATTTGATCGGCGCCGCCTGCGCGGCGCTGGCAATCGGGCTGATCGGCTTCCTGGCACTGGATGGCTGGGCCCGGGCGGACTGTCGTGAGTTGCTCAGATTCGGTGATTTTGCCTCTGCGGAAGGCGATGTGACAGACCCTGAACTGGCCGCATTGGACGCCCGCTTGCGGGCCGGGCAGGGGACCATTGAAGAGGCTGCATGCGTCCAGCAGATCGGATTGCCGTTTTAGGCAGACCGTGACGGGACCGAAACAGCTGTAGCCAGACAGCACGCCGCCCTTGACGCCAGCCCCTGAGAGGCTTAAACGCCACCAATCGTCAGAGAGGTAGAAGGCTTGAAAAGGCTGACTGCCGCACCGGAACAGGCGGTTTCGGTCAATCTGGCCCCCAAGTTTTCGTCCGTCCCGGAAGCCATTCTCGGCATTCGGGGCATCATTCGTTACCGGCCCATCGGGCCACTGAGATCAAAAGAGACAGAAGGCCCGAATGCCAACGATTCAACAGCTTATTCGCAAACCGCGTCAGCCAAAGCCGACGCGTACCAAGACACCGGCCCTCAAGGCTTGCCCACAGCGTCGCGGCGTTTGTACGCGCGTCTACACAACCACGCCAAAGAAGCCGAACTCCGCGCTTCGTAAAGTGGCCAAGGTGCGCCTGACGTCCGGCTTCGAATCGCTGTGCTATATTCCGGGCGAAGGCCACAACCTGCAGGAGCACTCTGTTGTGCTGATCCGCGGCGGCCGTGTGAAAGACCTTCCGGGCGTGCGCTATCACATCGTGCGTGGTGCCCTGGATACCCAACCCGTCAAAGACCGTAAGCAACGCCGTTCGCACTATGGTGCGAAGAAGCCTAAGTAAGGAAGCCGAAGCATGTCTCGTCGTCACTCTGCTGAGAAGCGCCAAGTCCTTCCTGATCCGAAGTTCAAGGACATCATTGTCTCGAAGTTCATGAACCAGATCATGCGCGACGGTAAGAAGTCCGTTGCCGAACGTATCGTCTATGGTGCGTTCGACCTGGTCGAAGGCCGCGCCAAGAAGAACCCGGTTGAAGTTTTCCATGAAGCCCTGGAAGCTGTTGCTCCGTCCGTCGAAGTGCGTTCGCGCCGCGTCGGTGGTGCCACCTACCAGGTTCCGGTTGAAGTCCGCACCGAGCGCCGTCAGGCTCTCGCCATTCGCTGGTTGGCCGCTGCTGCCGCTGGCCGCAATGAGAACACCATGCGTGAGCGCCTTGCTGGCGAACTGATGGATGCCTCTCAGGGCCGCGGCAATGCCGTGAAGAAGCGGGAAGACACCCACCGCATGGCAGACGCCAACAAGGCGTTTTCACACTACCGCTGGTAATCAGCACTGGAACTGCGGAGCGATTGCGGGTAACGCGCCCGAAAATCGCTCCGAACTTCCTCCCGGAAACCAGACACGAAGGTATATCTCATGGCCCGCGAATATACGCTGGATCGTTATCGTAACTTCGGCATCATGGCTCACATCGATGCTGGTAAAACGACCACGACTGAACGCATTCTCTATTACACCGGTAAATCTCACAAGATCGGTGAAGTCCACGATGGCGCTGCCACGATGGACTGGATGGAGCAGGAGCAGGAGCGTGGCATCACGATCACGTCGGCTGCGACCACGACGTTCTGGTTCCGCACCGAGGACGGCGTAAACCCAACCGGCATTTATGGCGACACGGCTGACGAAGCCAAGTTCCGCTTCAACATCATCGATACGCCCGGACACGTTGACTTCACGATCGAAGTTGAACGCTCCCTGGCCGTGCTCGACGGCGCAGTTTGCGTGCTCGACGCAAACGCCGGTGTTGAGCCGCAGACCGAAACGGTCTGGCGTCAGGCTGACCGCTACAAGGTTCCGCGGATCGTGTTCGTCAACAAGATGGACAAGATCGGCGCAGACTTTTTCAACTGTGTTCACATGATCAAGGATCGCACTGGTGCGATCCCGGCTCCGATCCAGCTGCCAATCGGCGCTGAGACCGAGCTGGAAGGCCATGTCGACCTGGTCACCATGAAGGAATGGGTCTGGGAAGGTGAAGACCTCGGCGCAAGCTGGGTCGTGCGCGAAATCCGCGACAGCCTGAAGGAAAAAGCCGAACAGATGCGCGCCGAGCTCATCGAGATCGCCGTCGAAATGGACGACGCGGCCATGGAAGCCTATCTGGAAGGCAACGAGCCTGACGAAGCCACCCTGCGGTCACTGATCCGCAAGGGCACGCTGTCCATGTCGTTCGTGCCGGTCATGGCGGGTTCTGCGTTCAAGAACAAAGGCGTGCAGCCAATGCTGAACGCTGTTATCGACTATCTGCCGGGCCCGCTCGACGTGCCAGCCTATATGGGCTTTGCCCCGGGCGACGAAGACGAAGTCCGCAATATCGAGCGCCGCGCAGATGATTCGCAGCCATTCTCGGGTCTTGCCTTCAAGATCATGAACGACCCTTACATGGGCACGCTGACCTTCACGCGTATCTATTCCGGTACGCTGTCCAAGGGCGACAGCTTCATGAACTCGACCAAGGGCAAGAAAGAGCGCGTCGGCCGTATGGTCATGATGCACTCCAACAAGCAGGACGAGATCACCGAAGCCTATGCAGGTGACATTGTTGCGCTTGCCGGCCTGAAGGAAACGACCACGGGTGACACGGTCTGTGATCCGAACAAGCCGGTCGTTCTGGAAACGATGACCTTCCCGGATCCGGTGATCGAGATTGCGGTTGAGCCGAAAACCAAGGCTGACCAGGAAAAGATGTCGGTTGGCCTGCAGCGCCTTGCTGCAGAAGATCCGTCCTTCCGTGTCGAGACCGATTTCGAATCCGGCCAGACGATCATGAAAGGCATGGGCGAGCTTCACCTCGACATCCTGATCGACCGTCTGAAGCGCGAATTCAAGGTTGAGGCCAATATCGGTCAGCCACAGGTGGCTTATCGTGAGAAGATCGGCCGCGCTGCCCAGATCGACTACACGCACAAGAAACAGTCCGGCGGTACCGGTCAGTTCGCGCGCGTCAAGCTGGACTTCGAACCCCTGGAATCGGGTTCGGGCTTCATCTTCGAAAGCAAGATTGTCGGTGGTGCTGTTCCGAAGGAATACATCCCGGGCGTCGAAAAAGGCCTGGAAAGTGCCAAGGAAAACGGCCTGCTGGCTGGCTATCCGGTGACGGATTTCAAAGCCACGCTGACAGATGGTGCGTTCCACGATGTCGACTCCTCGGTCCTCGCATTCGAGATCGCAGCCCGCGCTGCGTTCCGCGAGCTCAAGGGGCAGGGCGATCCGCGCCTGATGGAACCGGTCATGGCAGTGGAAGTTGTCACTCCGGAAGACTATATGGGCGATGTGATCGGCGACCTGAACTCTCGCCGTGGCCAGATCCAGGGCTCCGAGCCGCGCGGCAACGCCGTTGTGGTCAAGGCCTTTGTCCCTCTGGTCAACATGTTCGGTTATGTGTCCGACCTTCGCGGCATGTCGCAGGGCCGCGCCCAGTTCACGATGCTCTTCAATCACTATGATGAAGTGCCGCGTGCTGAAGCGCAGAAGATCATCTCGGACGTCGCTGGTTCGTAAACAATTGAGGCCGGTTCCCGGCTCGGTATTTGAATAAAGGAGAGGCCCGATGGGCAAGGCAAAGTTTGAACGTAACAAGCCGCACGTTAACATCGGCACGATTGGCCATGTTGACCACGGCAAGACGACGCTGACGGCAGCGATCTCGAT
>Ga0105235_100073_pt1 | contig 44551 bp, 56 predicted proteins | sample Virmet3819_2500_FD_90059 | JGI IMG/M metagenome (GOLD analysis project Ga0105235, IMG submission 90059) | Marine viral communities from the Southern Atlantic ocean transect to study dissolved organic matter and carbon cycling - metaG 3819_2500 | ecosystem: Environmental > Aquatic > Marine >... | reverse complement strand
TGCGTGTGAGCTGCCAGAAGGTACAGAAATGGTAATGCCTGGCGACAACGTGAAAATGGACGTGACATTGATTGCGCCTATCGCGATGGAAGAAGGTCTGCGTTTTGCAATCCGTGAAGGTGGCCGTACTGTCGGTGCCGGCGTGGTAGCGAAAATCGTAGAGTAATACTGACGCGCGATGGTATTCGCGCAGCAGTGTGGGAGGGAGGCTTCGGCCTCCCTTTCTGGGTAACAATGGGTGCAATTGGCGCCCTAAAACGCGCGGTAGCGTCTTTAATTGCCTTTGTGTCGAATAGTTGTTGACACGGGGCGGTTAGGTCATTAATATGCCGCTTCTTTTTTCGGGTTGTCTCGGCCAGTTGGCGCCGATAGTGGCTCGAAGGTATTTCGGGATGGGAGTTTGATCAGGTGCAAAATCAACGGATTCGCATTCGTTTAAAAGCTTTTGATCACCGCCTTATCGATGCGTCTACGCAAGAGATCGTAGATACCGCTAAGCGCACTGGCGCGCAGGTTCGGGGTCCAATCCCGCTGCCTACTCGCAAAGAGCGTTACACGGTTCTGGTCTCTCCACATGTAAACAAGGATGCGCGAGATCAGTATGAGATCCGCACCCACAAGCGCATGTTGGATATCGTAGAGCCTACAGAAAAAACTGTAGACGCTTTGATGAAGCTAGATCTGGCGGCTGGTGTAGAAGTTCAAATTAGCCTCGGCTAATTAAAATTTACTGAATATATTCAGACCCGCTCAGGGGCTGGCCCTGGGTTGTGTAACGCGTGAGAGCGCGGCCGTAGAGGGTTAAGCCCCGTACACTGAGAGGTTGGAGCAATGACTATTGGTTTGGTCGGTCGTAAAAGCGGCATGACTCGCGTTTTTACTGACGACGGCGTATCTATTCCGGTAACGGTGATTGAGGTTGAGCCCAATCGCGTTACTCGTGTCAAAGCAGACGATGCTGACGGCTATCGCGCTATTCAAGTGACGGCTGGAGCTCGTAAGGCGTCACGTATTTCAAAAGCTGAAGCTGGGCACTTTGCTAAAGCAGGTGTTGAAGCTGGTCGCGGTCTTTGGGAGTTTCGCCTTGAAGAAGGTGATGAGGCTCCAGAGGTTGGTGCTGAGCTGACTGTTGCTGCATTTGAAGCAGGTCAGAAAGTTGATGTTACTGGGCAGTCTAAAGGTAAGGGCTTCCAGGGTGGTGTTAAGCGTTGGAACTTCCATATGCAAGACGCTACTCACGGTAACTCATTGTCGCACCGTGCGCCGGGTTCTATCGGTCAATGTCAGACTCCTGGTCGCGTCTTCAAAGGTAAGAAGATGGCGGGTCACATGGGTGCTGAGCGTGTGACTGTTCAGACGCTGGAAGTTGTACGTGTCGATGCAGAGCGCAACTTGATTTTGATCAAGGGTGCGGTTCCCGGTGCGCCAGGTGGTGACGTGTTTGTACGTCCTGCTGTTAAAGCAAAAAAATCCTAGGGGGCTAAGCAGTGGAACTGAATATTGCGAAACCCGGTAACGGTGCAGCGGCTGGAACTATCCAGGTTTCCGATGTGGCCTTTGCTCGTGAGTTTAATGAAGACCTGGTTCATCAGGTTGTGACTGCCTATCTGGCTGGTGCTCGTCAGGGTACTCGTGCACAGAAAACCCGCTCCGAAGTGAGTGGTGGCGGCAAGAAGCCATGGCGTCAAAAGGGTACTGGCCGAGCGCGTGCTGGTACCATCCGCAGCCCGATTTGGACTGGCGGTGGTGTGACCTTTGCGGCGAAGCCTCAAGATCACAGTCAAAAAGTAAACCGCAAGATGTACCGCGCGGCTCTGCGTTCTATTTTGTCTGAGTTGGCTCGTCAGGGGCGTCTGGTTGTCGTTGAAGAAATGGCACTTGAAGCACCTAAGACCAAGCTGCTTGTTAAGTCGCTGGCTGATCTGGATGTAAAAGGTGCGTTGATTGTTACTGAAGAAGTAACTGGCAATCTGTACCTGGCAGCGCGCAACCTTCACGACGTTGATGTTCGTGATGTGAACGGTGTCGATCCCGTTAGCTTGATCGGTTACGACAAAGTTGTGGTTACCGTTGCGGCATTGAAAAAGTTTGAGGAGATGTTGGGATGAATCAGGAGCGCATTTACAAAGTATTGCTCGGTCCTCACGTTTCTGAAAAAAGCGCAATGAGTGCTGAAGCGGGCAATCAGGTCGTTTTTCGTGTGCTGCCCAGCGCTACCAAGCTGGAAATCAAAAGCGCAGTCGAAAAGCTGTTCAAGGTGGACGTTGTTGACGTGCGCACCGTGAACATGAAAGGCAAAGTTAAGCGTAACCGTTTTGGCCTGAGCAAAAAGCCAAACTGGAAGAAGGCTTATGTAAGCCTGGTGCAGGGTCAAGATATCGACTTTGCAGTCGCTGAATAAGTCTGGAGCTGAGTCAAATGGCAATTGTAAAAAGTAAACCGACCTCTCCCGGACGCCGTCACGTCGTTCGAGTGGTTAATGCAGAGCTGCACAAAGGCGCTCCGCATAAGGCCTTGCTTGAGAGTCAGTCGCGCAATGGTGGTCGTAACAACAACGGGCGTATCACAACTCGCCACGTTGGTGGTGGTCACAAGCAGCACTACCGTATTATCGATTTTAAGCGCAACAAAGATGGCATTCCTGCTGTTGTTGAGCGTTTGGAATATGACCCTAACCGTACTGCGTATATTGCACTGCTTAAGTACGCGGACGGTGAGCGTCGCTATGTGATTGCACCTAAAGGTGTTGCCGCAGGTGATGAAGTGCTCTCAGGTGAGTCAGCACCGATCAAGCCCGGTAACGCGCTGCCGCTGCGTAATATTCCAGTTGGTAGCACAATTCACTGCATCGAGATGAAGCCTGGTAAAGGTGCTCAGATCGCTCGTAGTGCGGGTGCATCAGTGCAGTTGGTTGCACGTGAAGGCCAATATGCCACTGTGCGTTTGCGCAGCGGCGAAATGCGCAAGATTCTTGCTGAGTGCCGCGCTACATTGGGCGAGGTGTCAAACAGCGAGCACAGCCTGCGTAAGTTGGGTAAAGCCGGTGCGGCGCGTTGGCGTGGTGTTCGTCCTACCGTTCGCGGTGTGGCTATGAACCCCGTTGATCACCCACATGGTGGTGGTGAAGGTCGTACCTCTGGTGGTCGTCATCCTGTAACTCCTTGGGGTGTTCCGACTAAAGGGTATAAGACCCGTAAAAATAAGCGTACAGATAAGCTGATTGTGCGTGATCGCAGAAAATAAGCGCAGTCAGAGTAAAGAGGATTAGCTTGTGCCACGTTCATTGAAGAAAGGACCGTTTATCGATCTTCATCTTTTGAAGAAGGTAGAGACAGCGGTTGAGAAAAACGATCGTCGTCCGATCAAGACCTGGTCGCGTCGTTCTATGATTCTCCCCGAGATGGTTGGTTTGACCATCGCGGTACACAACGGTCGTCAACATGTTCCGGTGATGGTTACCGAGGATATGGTTGGGCACAAATTGGGTGAATTCGCCGCGACTCGCACCTACAAGGGGCACGTGGCTGATAAAAAGGCCAAGCGTTAAGCTTGGGCTGGGAGAGGCATAAACGATGGAAGTAGCGGCACGTTTAAAAGGCGCACGTATCTCCGCCCAGAAGGCCCGTTTGGTTGCTGACCAGATTCGCGGCAAGGGTGTAGAAGAAGCGCTGGATTTGTTGACGTTTAGCTCCAAAAAGGCAGCCGGCATCATTAAGAAGGTGCTGAACTCTGCAATCGCCAACGCCGAGCACAACGAAGGTGCTGATGTTGATGAGTTGCGAGTTTCGACAATCTTTGTCGACGAGGGTATGACGATGAAGCGTCTGCGCCCCCGTGCAAAAGGCCGGGCCGATCGCATCTTGAAGCGGTCTTGTCATATCACGATTAAAGTAGCCGACGGCGAAGGTTAGTAGGAGAGACCAAATGGGTCAGAAAGTACACCCGACCGGCATCCGGCTCGGAATTGTAAAAGATCACAACTCTGTCTGGTATGCAGGCAGCAAACAGTACGCACAACAGCTGGTGACTGATATCCAAGTTCGCGAGTACTTGGAAGAGAAGTTGGCGCACGCTTCTGTTAGCCGCATTGTGATCGAGCGTCCGGCACAAACCGCACGCATTACTATTCACACTGCACGCCCTGGCATTGTTATTGGCAAAAAGGGTGAAGACGTTGAGAAGCTGCGCAAAGAGCTCAGCAAGCGCATGTCTGTACCCGTGCACATTAACATTGAAGAGGTTCGCAAGCCGGATCTTGATGCGAAGCTGGTTGCACAGAACGTTGCACAGCAGCTTGAGCGCCGCGTTATGTTCCGTCGCGCGATGAAGCGTGTGGTACAGAATGCAATGCGCCAAGGCGCGGAAGGCATCAAAGTACAAGTTAGTGGCCGTGTTGGTGGTGCTGAGATCGCACGTACTGAGTGGTACCGGGAAGGTCGTGTACCTCTCCACACTCTGCGCGCAGATATCGACTACGCCACATACGAGGCAGCGACTACCTACGGCATCATCGGTGTCAAGGTCTGGATCTTCAAGGGTGAAATCCTGGGGAACAGAAACGAAGCAGTCGAAGCCAAGGCTAAGAAAGGTTCAGAGTAAGGGTTACGCACATGTTACAGCCGAAGCGCACAAAGTTTCGCAAGGTACAGAAGGGCCGCAATCGCGGTCTGGCAGAACGCGGCAGCCGGGTCAGCTTTGGTGATTTCGGCCTGAAAGCAGTCGGACGCGGTCGTATCACCGCTCGCCAGATCGAGGCAGCTCGTCGTGCCATGACTCGTCACATTAAACGTGGCGGTAAAATCTGGATCCGCGTTTTCCCGGATAAGCCAATTACTGAGAAGCCTCTCGAGGTTCGTCAAGGTAAAGGTAAGGGTAACGTTGAATATTGGGTTGCCCAAATTCAACCCGGTAAAGTGCTGTATGAAGTAGAAGGTGTGCCCGAAGAGCTGGCGCGTGAAGCCTTTGCACTGGCAGCAGCTAAGATTCCGGTAGCAACCCAATTTGTTAAGCGGGTGGTGATGTAATGAACGCTATTGAATTACGCGAAAAGTCAGTAGACGAGCTCAATGCCCAGCTGCTGAAGTTGCTCGAAGAGCAATTCAAGCTGCGCATGCAGAAAAGTACCGGCCAGTTGGCGCAGACGCATCTGCTGAAGCAGACCCGTCAAGAAATCGCGCGCATTAAGACTGTGCTCCAGGAAAAGGCAGGTAATTAAAATGTCAGAAGCAGCAAAGAGCGCTCGTACCGCCACCGGTAAGGTAGTTAGCGACAAGATGGATAAAACCATCACTGTACTGGTAGAGCGTCGTGTGAAACACCCAATCTACGGTAAGTACTTGACCCGTTCTTCTAAAGTCCACGCTCATGATGAGAATAATGAGTGCAAGACTGGGGACGTGGTAACAGTTTGTGAGACGCGTCCGCTGTCTAAGAGTAAGTCATGGACTTTGCTGCGCGTTGAAGAGACGGCTAAGCAGATTTAATTTGGCCGGCGGCCTGTGTTCAATGGCTTGATGCACAGTTGACTGCTTTGGAGTAAGAAATGATTCAAACAGAAAGCTATTTGGAAGTTGCAGATAACAGTGGCGCGCGTCGCGTTATGTGCATCAAAGTGCTTGGCGGCTCACACCGTCGTTACGCTCGTGTCGGCGATCTGATCAAAGTCACTGTCAAAGAGGCAATTCCTCGCGGCAAAGTGAAAAAAGGTCAGGTAATGACAGCGGTCGTAGTTCGCACCAAGAAAGGCGTTCGTCGCGGCGATGGTTCGCTGATTAAGTTCGACGACAATGCAGCAGTACTGCTGAACGCCAGTTTGGCTCCCATCGGCACTCGTATTTTTGGGCCGGTGACGCGAGAGCTGCGTGGTGAGAAGTTCATGAAGATTATCTCTCTGGCACCTGAAGTACTGTAATTGGTTCGCTGAAGAGAAGACTGAGGTCAGCATAATGCGCAAGATTAAACGTGAAGACGAAGTTATCGTCTTAACCGGTAAAGACAAAGGCAAGCGCGGCAAGGTACAGAAAGTACTGGACGAAAATCGCGTGCTGGTCTCCGGCATCAATATGATCAAGAAGCACCAACGTCCAAACCCACAGCTGGGTGTGGCCGGCGGTATCGTTGAGAAAGAGGCGCCTATCCAGGTGTCGAACGTCGCGATTTATAATCCGTCTTCGAATAAAGCGGATCGGGTGGGCTTCAAAGTTGCTGAAGACGGCACTAAGACCCGCGTATTTAAATCCAGCGGCGAAGCGATCGACGCGTAGGGGTTATTAGAAAATGGCACGATTAAGCGAACTGTATAACAACGAGTTGCGCGCCAAGCTTATTGAAGAGCTGGGTCTCGCTAACGCGATGGAAGTTCCCCGTATTACCAAGATCACTCTGAACATGGGTGTGGGTGAAGCCGCGGGCGACAAGAAAGTATTGGAAGCTGCTCTGGCTGACCTTGAGAAAATCAGCGGTCAAAAGCCTGTGGTAACCAAAGCGCGTAAATCAATTGCGGGCTTTAAAATTCGTGACGGTTGGCCGATTGGCTGTAAAGTCACGCTGCGCCGTGAGCGTATGTATGAATTTCTGGATCGCTTGATCTCTGTTGCTATCCCTCGTGTACGTGACTTCCGTGGTATCAGCCCTAAGTCATTTGACGGTCGCGGTAACTTTGCGATGGGTGTGACTGAGCAGATCATTTTCCCGGAAATTGATTACGATAAAGTCGATACCCTACGTGGCTTGGATATTACTATCACCACGTCAGCGCGTAACGATGATGAAGGTCGAGCGTTGTTGAAAGCGTTCAACTTCCCGTTCAAAGCTTAAGGGGTTAGGGATATGGCAAAGCAGTCAATGAAAGCGCGCGAAGTAAAACGTGCTCGCGCAGTCGCCAAATACGCCGCTAAGCGTGCTGAACTTAAGGCTATTATCGCCAGCGTTGACGCAAGCGATGAAGAAAAGTGGGACGCCCAGGTTAAGCTGCAGAAGCTGCCGCGTGATGCGAGCCCTGTTCGTCAGCGCCGTCGTTGCCAGGTAACTGGTCGCCCTCACGGTGTTTACCGCAAGTTCGGCCTGTGCCGTAACCAACTGCGCCAAGCTGCGATGCGTGGCGATGTGCCTGGTCTGGTTAAGGCCAGCTGGTAAGATTGAGAATTTTGCTGTCGCGCGATAACGCGGCGATAAATGGGAGCAAAACATGAGCATGCAAGATCCTTTAGCGGATATGCTGACCCGCATCCGCAACGCTCAGATGGCTGGGAAGACTGAGGTTCAAATGCCTTCTTCTAAGCTGAAAAAGGCGGTAGCCAATGTACTTGAGCAGGAAGGCTACATCGCCGGTTCTCGTGTAGACGATAACGCTGGTAAAGCCACTCTGAGCATCGAGCTGAAGTATTTTCAAGGTAAACCGGTTATCGCTGAAATTCAGCGTGTTAGCCGCCCAGGTCTGCGCGCTTATGCGGGTAAAGAAGATCTTCCGGAAGTACGTGCCGGACTGGGTATTGCCATTGTCTCCACCAGCCGTGGTGTGATGACAGACCGCGCTGCACGTGCAGCGGGTGTTGGTGGCGAAGTGCTCTGCACTGTTTTCTAAATCGACGGTTAGAAGAGTTTTCTAAAATGTCCAGAGTAGCGAAAAGTCCAGTGGCTCTCCCAAAAGGGGTTGAAGTCACACTCGGCGCCGACAGCATTGCGGTTAAAGGCAAGAATGGCAACATGTCCATGCCGCTGCATGAGTCCGTCGAAGTTAAACAAGAAGATGGTCAGCTTGTATTTGCTGCCCGTGAAGGTGCAAAAAATGGTTGGGCAATGGCGGGAACCACTCGCGCCTTGGCCAACAACATGGTGATCGGCGTCAGCGAAGGTTTTCAGCGTAAGTTGATCCTGAACGGTGTTGGTTATCGTGCCAAAGCAAGCGGTAAGTCTGTCAATTTGGTGCTGGGTTTCTCCCACCCCATTGACTACGATTTGCCCGAAGGGGTTAAAGCAGAAACTCCCTCTCAGACGGAAATTGTTCTGACAGGTAGTGATAAGCAGGTTCTCGGCAAGGTTGCCGCGGAAATCCGCGCCTTCCGTCCGCCCGAGCCCTATAAAGGTAAAGGTGTTCGCTACGAAGACGAAGTTGTTCGTCGTAAAGAAGCGAAGAAAAAGTAAAGGCTAGCATATGAGCGATAAGAAAGTTTCAAGATTACGTCGTGCACGCCGAGCTCGCGCTAAAATGCGTGAACTGCGAGCGGTTCGTCTGTGCATTCATCGCACTCCGCGCCATATGTATGCGCAACTGATTGCAGCAGAAGGTGATCGCGTTCTTGCCAGTGCTTCAACACTGGACAAAGAGTTGCGTAGCGCATCAAGTGGCAATATCGGTGCAGCGGCTGGCGTTGGCAAGCTGATTGCAGACCGTGCTAAGGCTGCGGGTGTAACAAAGGTCGCTTTTGATCGTAGTGGATTCCGTTTCCACGGTCGAGTCAAGGCGCTGGCAGATGCTGCCCGTGAAGGCGGATTGGAATTCTAAGGTTTAGGCGATGGCGTACAACGAGCAGAAAGACAAAGCAAACACAGAAGGCCTCCAGGAAAAACTGGTTCAGGTTAACCGTGTTGCCAAAGTGGTCAAGGGCGGTCGTATTTTCAGCTTCACCGCGCTGACCGTGGTAGGTGACGGCAACGGCAAAGTGGGTTTCGGCCGCGGCAAGGCTCGTGAAGTGCCTGTCGCCATCCAGAAGGCAATGGAAGCGGCGCGCCGCAACATGGTCCAGGTGGATATCAAGGGCGATACCCTGCAATACGCAGTAAAAGGTGTTCATGGGGCCTCTAAGGTCTACATGCAGCCGGCATCAGAAGGTACCGGTGTTATCGCCGGTGGTGCGATGCGTTCTGTGCTTGAAATTGCGGGTGTACACAACGTACTCGCCAAGTGCTATGGGTCTACCAACCCGGTAAACGTAGTGCGTGCAACAATTAAGGCACTGCAAAGTATCTCTTCTCCTGAAGAAGTCGCAGCGAAGCGCGGCAAATCGGTAGAAGATATCCTGGGCTAAAAAAGGGGCAGGATTCATTATGAGCAAGATTAAAGTTACACAGGTCCGCTCAGTAGCGGGCCGATTGAAGGCTCACAAAGCCTGCGTTGCGGGCCTGGGTCTGCGTCGCATTGGTCACACTGTCGAAGTGGAAGACACTCCTTCAGTACGTGGCATGATCAATAAAGTTAACTATCTGATTCGTGTTGAGGGTTAAAAAATGAGCGAGTTGCGTTTAAACACGCTGAGCCCCGCCCCAGGTCGTGTTAAAGACGGCAAGCGGGTTGGACGCGGTATCGGTAGCGGCTTGGGTAAAACTGCGGGTCGTGGCCACAAAGGTCTGAAGTCTCGTTCAGGCGGTAGCGTACGTCCCGGTTTCGAAGGCGGCCAAATGCCTTTGCAGAAGCGCCTGCCGAAGTATGGTTTTACTTCTCGCATGGCCTCTGTAACCGCACAGATTCGTACTTCTGAGCTGAATGCTGTTGGCGAAGATGTTGTCGATCTGGATGCGCTGAAGCGTGCCGACCTGGTGTCAAACAACATCGAGAGAGCGAAAGTCTTTCTTTCTGGTGATGTGACCAAGGCTGTTACAGTTAAAGGTTTGGCTGTGACTAAAGGCGCCCGCGAAGCTATCGAAAAAGCTGGCGGCAAAGTCGAAGAATAGGGAACTATAACCCATGGCGAAATCCAGTCCTTTGACAACTGGAAAGCAGTCCGGACTAGGCGAGCTTATGGCTCGCCTTCGTTTTCTGTTGTTGGCGATAATTGTCTATCGCATCGGCACCCACATTCCGGTGCCCGGCATCAACCCGGATCAACTCGCCGCCCTGTTTAATCAAAATCAGGGTACGGTTCTTGGCCTGTTTAATATGTTCTCTGGTGGTGCACTAGAGCGCATGAGTATTCTGGCTTTGGGTATCATGCCTTACATTTCTGCATCCATTATTATGCAGCTAATGTCCGCCGTGAGCCCGCAGCTGGAAGCCCTTAAGAAGGAAGGCGAAGCCGGCCGCAGACAAATTAGTCAGTACACCCGCTATTTGACGGTGGTGTTGGCCTTATTGCAAGCGACAGGTATGACGGTTGGCCTGGCTAACCAGGGCCTCGCCTTTAATGCGGATATCAGCTTTTACTTCACCGCGGTGGTTTCCCTGGTAACGGGCGCTGTCTTCATGATGTGGCTCGGCGAGCAAGTCACCGAGCGAGGTATCGGTAACGGTATTTCTATGCTGATTTTCGCCGGTATTGTTGCAGGGCTGCCTTCGGCTGTTGGGCAATCTTTAGAGCAGGCTCGTCAAGGCGAGTTGAATGTACTGGTGTTGCTGGCGATTTTGGTTCTGGCAGTTGCGGTAATTTACTTGGTGGTCTTCATCGAGCGTGGCCAGCGCCGCATCACGGTGAACTACGCCAAGCAGCAACGCGGCAATCGGATGTATCAGGCTCAGTCAAGCCATTTGCCTCTGAAGGTGAACATGGCCGGTGTTATACCTGCTATTTTCGCATCCTCGATTCTGCTGTTTCCTGCGTCTATCGCGCAGTGGGTAGGACAAAGTAATGAGGGTATGGAGTGGCTGCAAGAGTTGGCATTGGCTATTGGCCCCGGTCAACCACTCAATATCATTCTATTTACAGCCTTGATTGTCTTCTTCTGCTTCTTCTACACCGCGTTGATGTTTAACCCGGATGAGGTCGCGGATAACTTGAAGCGTTCAGGTGCTTTTTTGCCAGGTATTCGCCCTGGTAAGCAGACGGCAAGTTACATTGATGATGTGCTTACTCGCCTGACAATGTTTGGTTCGCTATATATCGCCGGTGTCTGCCTGCTGCCACAGTTTTTGGTAGTTATGTGGAACGTTCCGTTCTACCTGGGTGGTACATCGCTGCTGATCGTAGTGGTCGTGGTTATGGACTTCATGGCACAAGTACAGTCGCACATGATGTCTCACCAATACGACTCGGTGATGAAAAAAGCTAACCTGAAAAATTACGGTAGCGGCGCCCGCTAATCGCGGCGCAGCAATTTGTTTGGAGTGTCGTCATGAAAGTTCGTGCATCGGTAAAGAAAATTTGCCGCAACTGCAAAATCGTTCGTCGCAAAGGTGTTGTTCGCGTTATCTGTAGCGCAGAGCCACGTCATAAGCAGCGGCAGGGCTGAGCAAAATTTGGTCGCTGGGCTTGAAACCCGGCCCGGTTGTAGATAGACTACGGCGCCTTTCGCGCGGGGTCTGTTCATCTGGCCAGATTTTGTCAAGCGTTAAAAGTTAAAGCTTTAATTGGAGTAATCTGAATGGCTCGTATTGCGGGTGTTAACATACCAGATAACAAGCATGCCGTTATTTCGTTGACTTATATCTACGGAATTGGTCGCACAACTGCTAAAAAATTGTGCGCGGGCAACAACATTGCGGAAGACGCGAAAATCGCTGACCTGACTGAAGAGCAGCTCGATTCACTGCGTAACGCAATTGCCAAAATGACGGTAGAAGGCGATCTGCGCCGCGAAGTATCTATGAACATCAAGCGTCTGCTGGACCTTGGCTGTTTCCGTGGGCTGCGTCACCGTAAGGGTCTTCCCCTGCGTGGTCAGCGTACGAAAACTAACGCGCGTACTCGCAAGGGTCCACGTAAGCCGATTCGCAAGTAATTGCGAAGCAGCAAAGCGCCTTTAGTGTAGCTACACCACTAGTGTAGTGTTGATATTAGAAGCAGGAAGTAAACATGGCTAAACCAGGCAAGCAAGCGCCTCGCAAGAAGGTCAAAAAGACCGTTGTCGATGGCGTCGCGCATATTCATGCGTCATTTAACAACACCATTATCACCATTACAGATCGCCAGGGAAACACGCTGAGCTGGGCAACAGCTGGTGGTAGTGGTTTCCGCGGTTCGCGTAAAAGCACCCCCTTTGCGGCACAGGTTGCAGCAGAGCGCGCGGGTAATGCTGCGAAAGACTACGGTCTTAAAAATCTTGACGTGGAAGTTAAAGGTCCCGGACCTGGCCGTGAGTCGGCTGTTCGCGCTTTGAACAACTGCGGCTACAAGATCACCAACATCACAGACGTGACGCCCATCCCCCATAATGGTTGCCGTCCTCCCAAGAAACGTCGCGTGTAATTAACAGTTGAGGAATAGTTAACATGGCTAGATATTTAGGCCCGAGCTGTAAATTAGCAAGACGGGAAGGCACTGACCTGTTTTTGAAGAGTGGCGTTCGTCCTCTGGATTCTAAGTGCAAAGCGGAAAACGCTCCCGGTATGCACGGTGCGCGTCGCGGACGTTTGTCCGACTACGGCGTTCAGCTTCGCGAAAAGCAAAAAGTTCGTCGTATGTACGGTGTTCTGGAAAAGCAATTCCGTAGCTACTACAAGAAAGCGGCAAGCAAGAAGGGCGCAACTGGTGAAAACCTGCTGCAATACCTCGAAGGCCGTTTGGACAATGTTGTATACCGTATTGGTTTCGGTTCTACTCGTGCCGAAGCGCGTCAGTTGGTATCACATAAAGGTATCCTCGTTAATGGCCAGACCGTTAACGTACCGTCTTATCAGGTTCAGCCTGGTGACGTGATTAGCCTGCGTGAAAAAGCGAAGAAGCAACTTCGTGTTCAGTCCGCACTTGCACTTGCAGCACAGCGCGGCGACGTGTCTTGGATTGATGTAAACAGCGACAAAATGGAAGCCGTTTACAAAAATGCACCAGACCGTAGCGACTTGTCTTCAGAGATCAATGAACAGCTGATCGTTGAGCTTTACTCGAAGTAAGTTATTTCCGGACATTCTCACTACAGGTGATCTATGCAAAGTGCAGTGAATGAATTTTTAACACCGCGAGTGATCCAGGTTGAAGAGCAGGGTCAAACTCGCGCGAAAGTCACCTTGGAGCCGCTTGAGCGTGGTTTTGGGCATACCCTTGGTAACGCCTTGCGCCGTATTTTGCTGTCTTCAATGCCTGGTTGTGCGGTGACCGAAGCTGAAATCGACGGTGTGTTGCACGAATACAGCGCAATGGAAGGTGTTCAGGAAGACGTTATCGAAATCCTGCTTAACCTGAAAGAAGTGGCGGTGATTCTTCATGGTAAAGACCAAGCTGTATTAACACTCAGTAAAAAAGGCGAAGGCCCGGTAACTGCTGGTGATATTCAGACTGACCATGAAGTTGAAATCGTCAACCAGGATCACGTCATCGCCAACCTGAATTCTGGTGGCGAGCTGAATATGCGCCTCACGGTTGCTCGCGGTCGTGGCTATGTCCCCGCCGACGTTCGCAACGGTGGCGAGGAAGAGACACGCTCTATCGGTCGTTTGCAGTTGGATGCTAGCTACAGCCCAATCAGCCGCGTTAGCTACGTTGTAGAAAATGCGCGGGTAGAGCAGCGCACCGACCTCGACAAGTTGGTACTGGATCTCGAAACCAACGGCACCATTGATCCTGAAGAGGCGATCCGTCGCGCGGCGACTATTCTTCAGCAGCAGCTGGCGGTTTTCGTTGATCTTGAAAGCGAAGGTGAGAAAGAGCCCTCGCGTGAAGAGAACGAAGTCGATCCTATCCTGCTTCGCCCAGTCGACGATCTCGAGTTGACCGTGCGCAGTGCGAACTGTCTGAAAGCTGAAAATATTTACTACATCGGTGACCTGGTACAGCGTACCGAAGTTGAGCTTCTGAAAACGCCGAACCTCGGTAAGAAGTCTCTGACTGAGATCAAAGATGTATTGGCTTCTCGTGGCTTGTCTTTGGGCTTGCGCCTAGACAATTGGCCGCCAGCTAGCCTGAGAAACGACGACCGGGTTCTTGCGTAAGCATTGAACCGAAGATTATTTTGCTGAGATAGCAACGTTTATTAAAGGAAAAAGCCATGCGTCATCGTCATAGCGGCCGTCAACTGAACCGCAATAGCTCGCATCGCAAAGCGATGTTTCGCAATATGACGGCTTCATTGGTAGAGCACGAATTGATTAAAACGACTCTGCCTAAAGCCAAGGAACTTCGCCGTCACGCGGAGCCACTGATTACTCTCGCAAAAACAGATAGTGTTGCAAACCGCCGTTTGGCCTTTGCGCGTCTGCGTAGCGACGAGGCAGTGGGTAAGTTGTTCAACGAGCTTGGCCCGCGTTACGCGGCTCGCCCAGGCGGTTACATTCGCATTATGAAGTGTGGTCTGCGTACTGGCGACAAAGCTCCTATGGCTTACGTCGAGCTAGTTGATCGCCCAGTTGCGGATGAGATCGAAGACGACGAAGAGTAAGCTCTTCGCTGTTTCGACAGCATAAAAAAAGCCGGCTATGCCGGCTTTTTTTATGCCTGTTGATTAGTAATAGCTTGCCGTATTACTTGAGCATGGGTTTTAAAAAGCGCCCGGTGTGGGACGCGGCAACTTGTGCAAGTGTTTCAGGGCTTCCCTCGGCGATGATTTGACCGCCACCGCTGCCGCCTTCGGGCCCCAGATCAACAAGCCAGTCGGCGGTCTTAATAACATCGAGATTGTGTTCGATGACCACCACGGTGTTACCGTGGTCACGCAGCCGGTGGAGTACCGTCAATAGCAGTTGAATGTCCTCGAAGTGCAGGCCGGTGGTTGGCTCATCGAGAATGTAAAGGGTTTTGCCGGTGTCGCGCTTGGAGAGTTCTTTGGCAAGCTTTACGCGCTGCGCTTCACCACCTGACAGGGTTGTTGCCGCCTGGCCCAGGCGAATATAGCTCAGGCCGACGTCCATTAGCGTTTGAAGCTTTTTCGCAATAGCTGGCACATTTTCGAAGAAGCTGTTGGCGTCTTCGACGGTCATCTCCAGCACTTCGTGGATGTTTTTTCCTTTATATAAAATGTCGAGTGTCTCGCGATTATAGCGTTTGCCCTGGCAAACCTCGCAGGCGACGTAGATGTCTGGCAGGAAGTGCATCTCTACCTTAGTAACCCCGTCACCTTGGCAGGCTTCGCAGCGGCCGCCCTTGACGTTAAAGCTAAAGCGGCCAACTTTGTAGCCTCTGGATCGCGCCTCCTGAGTGCCGGCGAAAAGCTCTCGGATGGGGGTAAAGATTCCGGTATAGGTCGCCGGGTTGGAGCGAGGGGTTCGGCCTATTGGGCTCTGGTCGATGTCGATGCATTTATCGACGAGATCCAAGCCCTTGATGTCGCTATATGGTGCGGGTTTCAGCGTGGTGGCGCCGTTCAACACAGTCGCAGCAATCGGGTACAGGGTGTGGTTGATCAGCGTTGATTTCCCTGAGCCTGAGACACCGGTAATGCAGGTCATCAAGCCCAAGGGGATATGCAAGTCGACGTCTTGGAGGTTATTGCCTATGGCGCCTTCTAGGTGAATGTAGCGTTCGGGGTCCGGTTGGTGACGCGCTGTGGGGATCGCGATACAGCGTTTCCCGGACAAATAATCGCCAGTAAGGGATTGCTCACTGCTCAGTATGTCGTCCAAGTTTCCCTCTGCCACGACTTGGCCGCCGTGAACACCTGCCCCGGGGCCGATATCAATAATGTGGTCGGCAGTGCGTATCGCGTCTTCATCATGTTCAACAACAATGACGGTATTTCCGATATCGCGCAGGTGACGCAGGGTGTTGAGAAGTCGTTCGTTGTCGCGTTGGTGCAGGCCTATCGACGGTTCGTCCAGGATATACATCACGCCTACAAGGCCGGCGCCGATCTGGCTGGCGAGACGGATGCGCTGTGCCTCACCCCCTGAAAGGGTATCGGCGCTGCGGTCGAGGCTAAGATAATTGAGCCCGACATCCACCAGAAAGCGCAGGCGATCGTTGATCTCTTTCAAGATTTTTTCAGCAATTTGTGCCCGGCGACCGCTCAGCGCTAAATTTTCGAAATACTGTTTGGCGGCGCCCACCGGCATCGAGGCAATATCGGGCAGCGTTTGCTCTTCGATAAAGACATGTCTGGCTTCCTTGCGCAGCCGCGTGCCCTGACAGTCCGGGCACGCGTGAGTGCTCAGGAATTTACTCAGGTCTTCGCGTACGGTCTGCGATTCGGTGTCTCGATAGCGGCGTTCCATATTGGGAATAACGCCTTCGAAGCGGTGCTTGCGTTGGAAGCTGTCGCCGCGATCATTGATATAGGTAAAGCTGATCTCCTCGTTACCGCTGCCGTGCAAAATGCGCTGCTTATTTGCTTTGCTCAGGGATTCGAAGGGCGCGTCAATGTCGAAATCGTAGTGTTCGGCCAGTGACTTCAACATATGAAAATAATAAACGCTGCGCCGATCCCAGCCGCGGATCGCCCCTGTGGAGAGGCTGGCCTCGGGATGCTGCACAATGCGTGACTCATCAAAGAATTGTCTAACGCCGAGTCCGTCGCAGCTGCCGCATGCGCCAAGCGGGCTGTTGAAGGAAAACAGTCGGGGCTCTAATTCGCTTAAGCTATAGCCACAGTGAGGGCAGGCAAATTTAGCGGAAAAGCTAAGCTCTGCTTTGCTTGGGTCATCCATGTCGGCAACGCTGGCAATGCCGTCGGTGAGCTCCAGGGCGGTCTCGAAAGACTCGGCCAGACGTTGGGCTAAATCGCTGCGCACTTTGAAGCGGTCGACTACCACGTCTATGGAATGTTTCTTTTTCTTATCGAGCGCGGGGGCGTCATCCAAATCGACGACGATGCCGTCGATACGCGCACGCACGAAACCCTGGCTGCGGAGTTTGTCTAGCACATGAAGGTGTTCGCCTTTGCGGTTTTTGATCACCGGGGCGAGCATCATCATCTTGCTGCCCTCGGGAAGAGATAAAACGGTGTCGACCATTTGGCTCACCGTCTGTGCGGCCAGTGGCGCGTCGTGATCGGGGCAGCGCGGTTCGCCGGCGCGGGCGAACAGCAGGCGCAAGTAGTCGTAGATCTCGGTGATGGTGCCCACGGTCGAGCGCGGGTTGTGAGAGGTCGACTTTTGCTCAATTGAAATGGCTGGCGACAAACCGTCGATGTGGTCGACATCGGGTTTTTCCATCATGGACAGGAACTGCCGTGCATAGGTCGACAGCGACTCAACGTAGCGCCGCTGGCCTTCGGCGTACAGCGTGTCAAAGGCTAGGGACGATTTGCCAGAGCCAGACAAGCCGGTGATGACAACCAGCTTGTCGCGGGGAATCTCCAGGTCGATATTCTTCAGATTGTGGGTGCGAGCACCGCGAACGATAATCCGATCCATTACAAACCCCGATAAAACAAACCCAACATTATACGGGGCTGAATCAAGGCGGCGCAAAGGCCAACTGGTTTTTTAGGGGGCGGCAAACTGGTAGACTACCGGACGTTACTTCATTGATTACCGCTCGGGAATTTTCCGCACTTGAACTCCTCCATGTCTGCGCTGGAGCGTCGCGCTGTTGCAGCGTTGGCCTGTTTATACGTATTCCGCATGCTCGGCTTGTTTATGCTGCTGCCGGTTTTGCCTCTCTATGCTGCGGACTATGCTTTTAGCACACCGGTTTTGGTTGGTCTTGCGCTGGGTATCTATGGCCTTGGGCAGGCTGTGCTGCAAATTCCACTCGGTATGCTGTCGGACAGGATTGGTCGCAAGCCGGTTATCGTGGCGGGCTTATTATTGTTCGCCGCTGGCGGTGTGCTTGCAGCATCTGCTGAATCGATATTTACGGTGATATTTGGTCGGCTTATGCAGGGGGCCGGGGCAATAGCCAGTACGCTTACGGCGACCGTTGCCGACTTAACGCGAGAGCAGCACCGCAGTAAGGCGATGGCCGCCATCGGTGTCAGCATTGGGGTTTCCTTCGCGGTAGCAATGGTGGTTGGCCCCGGCGTCGCGGCCAGCTTTGGTGTTCCGGCGTTATTCTTGTTGACCTCGGCGCTCGCCATACTTGGCGTGGTAGTGGCCGTCTTTGTGGTGCCGTCCTCGCGCATCCAGTCTCGCGACCCGAGCGCCCGACCACTGGCAAGCTTGTTGTTGCGCTGTATTCGCAGTCCGTCTTTGATGCGTTTGAATGTGGGGGTTTTCGTCCTGCATATGGCCATGATGGCACTATTTTTGGTGTTGCCAGCCCGCCTTACGGAGCTGGGGCTGGCGCCTGCCGAGCATTGGATGGTGTACTTGCCTGTTATGGCCGCCGCGTTTGTATTGATGGTTCCGGCATTAATTGTTGCCGAGAAAAAGTCATGGCAGGCGCTGATTTTGCGCCTTGCGATCGCCCTCTTGGCGGGGGTATTGCTGCTCGCGTCGGTATTGCCGTTCTCTTTGGTTTCGGTCTTGGCAGTGTTGCTGCTGTTCTTTACGGCTTTTAACTACCTCGAAGCATCGTTGCCTGCGTTGTTGAGTCGCAGCGTATATGCGGGGGGCAAGGGTACGGCGATGGGCGTTTTTGCCAGCTTCCAATTCATGGGCGCGTTTTGCGGCGGTGCGCTAGGGGGGTGGGTGCTGGGACACTGGGGAGAAGCTGCAGTGTTTCTTGCGGCGGGTCTTGCCGGTTTACTTTGGCTGGCGTGCACCGTCGGCATGGTGCTTCCTGTTCAGAATATTAGCGTTACCCTAAGCTGGCCGCAGGGCGGTTGGGGGTATGAGCGTTTGCGAAACGAGGTATTGTGTCTGCCGGGCACATTAGACGTGACGGTCTTTGAGGACGAGCGCCAGGCCTATCTGCGAGTATCCAAGGGCTTTGATTTAGCTCAGTTGCCCGCTGAGCTTTACCGCCGGGACTAATGACGGGTTCCGGCAGAATCCGGTATAGTGGTGACTGTCATTTGGCAGGCCGCAGACAGTAATAATAGGAGAGTGCGCATGGCGCGAGGTATCAACAAAGTTATCTTGGTGGGGAATCTTGGCCAAGACCCAGAGACTCGATATATGCCTTCTGGGGGAGCCGTGACAAATGTCACCATCGCGACCAGTGAGACGTGGAAGGACAAGCAAACTGGCCAACCGCAAGAGCGTACAGAATGGCACCGGGTGGTGTTCTTCAATCGGCTGGCTGAAATCGCGGGTGAGTATTTGAAAAAAGGCTCAAAGGTCTACGTTGAGGGATCTCTGCGCACTCGCAAATGGCAGGATCAAAGTGGCCAAGACCGTTACACCACCGAGATTGTTGCCGCTGAAATGCAAATGCTCGACAGCCGTAGCGGTGGTGGCATGTCTGGTGGTTATGGCGACGATGGCTACTCCCAAGCGCAGGCGCCTCAGCAGCGTCGCCAAGCAGCACCTGCTCCATCAGCACCGCAGCGCCAAGCCCCTCCGCAACAGCAGGCGCCCGCCCAGCAAAACGCTCCTGCTCCTGGTTTTGACGACTTTGATGACGATATTCCGTTCTAAGAGATGTCTTCGCTGTTAGTGAGCGCCGATGGGACGGCGGCGGGATTAACGTCCCAGAAAAGTGTTGTGCAATGTCTAGATGAAGGCGGCAGTGGGCGAAACGGTGAGCGTGTTACTACTCTGTGAAGACTCCGCGTTAGCGGCGGCCCTGCAAGCGCAGCTGAACTCCCGGGGCCGGGAATTGCTGCAACTAAAGCCCTCTGAATTATTGGCGCAACCGCACTTGGCCGACGGTGCGATTCTCGTTAACGCCCTTTTAACACCGGGCGAACCCGTCACCGACGCCGTCGTTGATATTCAGGCGGAGCTAATAAGTGCTGTAGGTCCGAAACTGCGGTGTTATTTGGGGCTGAGTGATGCCCGGGTTGTCGCGGCGTTGGATCGCGAAGAGCCGGTGGCAGAAAATGCCACCCCAGCCCCTCAAGGTCAGGATGCTGTCCGTCTGGCGGCAATGGAAGAGCAGCTGCTATCCGCGCCCTTGCAGGCGCTTATCCTGCGCACGGGGCCACTTATTGCGACCGACGGTGATAATTTACTGTCCGCCTTTATCAAGGCGCTTAAAGCGGGCCAAGCGCTTGGTCTTGATGATTCTCAGCAGAGTGCTCCGACGCCGGTTGGTGACCTTGCCCGGGTGTTGTCGGCAATGATTGACCAGCTTTCCTGTGGTGCGCTGTGCCGGGGTATCTATCACTATCAAAGCAGCGGTGCCACTAGTGCCTATGCTTTTGCCGAAGTGGCCTACGCTCATGCCGGGCAATATCTGGCGACTCCCCCCGATATTTCAATTGATGGCGATGGCTGGGGGTGGGTGATGGATTCGCGGGTACTCCGCTGTGAGCGTTTATTACGTAATTTCGGCATTAAGCAATTAGCGTGGCGATCCTGGTTGCCCAAAATGATTAAAACCCTTTGTGAGGATGATTGCGATGAGCGCCTCTGACGCGTTTTCAGCTCTGTCGATCGCGGTGCTGACCGTATCGGATACTCGAGATGAGGCTTCTGATAGCTCCGGGCACTACCTATGTACTGCTCTGCAACAGGCCGGTCACCGGCAGGCGGATAAGCAGATAGTGAAAGACGATATTTATCAAATTCGCGCTGCGCTATCCGCTTGGATCGCCGATGAAAACATTGACGCAGTGCTGGTCACTGGTGGCACCGGATTTTCTGGGCGGGACTCCACGCCAGAGGCGGTGTCGGTACTTTTTGACAAGCACATCGAAGGCTTTGGCGAGGTCTTTCGCGCCGTGTCTTACGAAGAAATTGGCTCGTCGACCATCCAGTCGCGAGCCCTTGCCGGCTTTGCTAATAATACCGTGATATTTTGCATGCCAGGTTCTACGGGGGCATGCCGAACCGCGTGGACGCGGCTTATCGCGGAGCAGCTCGATAGCCGTCATCGCCCCTGCAATTTTGTGGGTGTGTTAAATACTCGCAGAGGTCACTAATAATGGCGCTGCGCCCGGTGGCGGAAGTACAGGCTGAGTTACTGGCAGATGTGAGCCTGTGTGGGGATGAGCGCTGTGATCTGAATGCCGCATTTGGGCGCATTCTTCGGGAGGATATTGTCGCGGCAACAGATGTGCCGCCGGCGGCCAATAGCGCGATGGACGGCTATGCATTGCGGGTCGCTGATCTTGCCGAAGGGCGGGCCCTGCCTATCAGCCAGCGTATAGCGGCGGGCCATGCCCCCGATGCCTTGCTGCCGGGAACCGCGGCGCGAATCTTTACCGGTGCGGTTATCCCGCCAGGGGCAGACTGTGTTGTTGCTCAGGAGGATTGCCGGCGATCCGACGAGGGCGTTGAGGTTGCGATAACGCCAGCAACTGGCCAGCATATTCGCCCGCGTGGCCAGGACATCGCTAGGGGGGCTGTTGTTGTAGCACGCGGTCGCAAGCTAGGCGCCGCGGACCTCGGCTTGTTGGCCTCTGTTGGGGTGCCGGCCTGTCGTGTCGCCAAGCGCTTAAAAGTTGCCTTGATATCGACCGGGGATGAATTGCGAGAGCCCGGCGAGGCGCTCGGCACCGCGCAAATTTACAATTCCAATCGGCCGATGCTGGCTGCGCTGATTTCAGCAATGGGCGGTGAGCTTATCGACCTGGGAATTATCCCCGATACGGCAGAGGCGACTGCGGAGGCCTTGGCTCAAGCGGCTGAGTTGGCCGATGTGGTAATAAGCAGTGGTGGTGTCTCTGTCGGTGAGGAGGATCATGTTAAAGCGCAGATAGAGCGCTTGGGTGAGCTCAAGGTGTGGAAGCTGGCGATTAAGCCGGGTAAGCCCCTGGCCTACGGCCGAATTGCAGGCGTGCCGTTTTTTGGTTTGCCGGGCAACCCGGTGTCGAGTTTTGTCACCTTCTGCCTGCTCGTCAGGCCGTATTTGTTGGCCATGCAAGGCATCAGCGACCCGATGCCCGACGTCGTTCAGGCGAAGGTGGACTTCGAATGGCCAAAGCCTGGTAGTCGGCAGGAGTATCTGCGTGTGCGCCTGAAGGGGGGCGTGCTGAGTTTGCATCCGCAGCAAAGCTCTGGGGCGCTAAGTTCAGTGGCGTGGGCGAATGCATTGGCAATTGTGCCGCCGGGTACGACCTTTGGGCGTGGAGAAGTTATCGATTGTCTTTCTTTCGCTGAGTTGGGTGCCTAGAGCGAAAAGAATAACCGTACTTGGCATACAAAAAAGCCCGCAGAAGCGGGCTTTTTTATGCGCAAGTGCTTTTGGGCTAGTCGTTAACTCGACTAAACACCAGGCTCGCGTTAGTGCCACCAAAGCCAAAGCTGTTAGACATAATGGTATTGAGCGTCACGTTTTCGCGCTTTTTTGTCGCAATTGGAATGCCGGCGGCTTCCGAATCCAGCTCCTCGATATTGGCGGAAGCGGCAATGAAGTTATTTTGCATCATCAGTAGCGAGAAAATGGCTTCTTGAACGCCGGTAGCCCCCAGAGAGTGCCCAGCCAGTGACTTGGTTGAACCGATAACGGGGATGGGGTGTTCGCCATAGGCCTGTTTAATGGCCTTGAGCTCCTGCATATCGCCGGCCGGCGTCGAGGTGCCATGTGAGTTGATGTAGTCGACCTCACTGCTGACATTTTGCAGGGCCAGGCGCATGCATCGCGCCGCGCCTTCCCCACTCGGGGCAACCATGTCATAGCCGTCGGAGGTGGCGCCGTAGCCGACTAATTCGCCATAAATTTTTGCGCCGCGCGCTTTGGCGTGCTCGAGTTCTTCCAGAACGATCATGCCGGCACCGCCAGCAATAACAAAGCCGTCGCGGTTAGCGTCGTAGGGGCGGGAGGCCTGCTGGGGGGTGTCGTTGTACTTCGTAGACAGCGCGCCCATGGCATCAAACAGGCAGCTCAGCGACCAGTGCTCTTCTTCGCCGCCGCCGGCAAAAACAACATCTTGTTTACCCAGCTGAATCAGTTCAGCAGCGTTGCCAATGCAGTGTGCGCTGGTGGCGCAAGCTGAAGAGATAGAGTAGTTCACACCTTTAATTTTAAAGGGGGTGGCCAGACAGGCAGATACGGTGCTGCCCATGGTTTGGGTAACCCGGTAGGGCCCAATACGTTTTACGCCGCGCTCGCGCAGTGTATCGGCAGACTCAATGAGGTTGGCGGAAGAGGCGCCACCAGAGCCCGCAATAATACCGGTACGCTCGTTGTCGATATCCTTGTCTTCAAGTCCGGAGTCGGCAATCGCTTCTTGCATGGCGATGTAAGCATAGGCTGCCGCGTCGCCCATGAAACGTAGTTGCTTGCGATCAATGTGGGCTTTTAAATCCAGGTCTTTAATGGAGCCTGAAATATGGCTGCGAAAGCCCATTTCCTTGTAGGTGTCGTTATGTGTGATGCCGGATGCACCATTTTGGAGCGAAGCCAAAGCTTGTTTGATGTCGTTGCCAATGCTGGAGACGATACCCATCCCCGTAACTACAACACGTTTCATGTCTACCTCGTAGCGTATGTTTGTTCTGTCAGTGAGTCTTGTTTGCCACGCTAGTGGCATTGTTATTACGCGAAGCTGGCGTCGTCTTTGAACAGGCCAACCCGCAGATCTTTAGCGGTGTAGATAACTTTCCCATCGACAGCGACCTCGCCGTCGGCGATACCCATAACTAGTTTGCGTTCAATGAGTCGCTTGAAGTTGAGTGTGTAGGTAACGAGTTTGGTGTCGGGTAAAATTTGTCCGGTGAACTTAATTTCGCCGGCACCCAGCGCGCGGCCTTTGCCACTGTTGCCGCGCCACCCGAGGAAAAAGCCCACCAGCTGCCACATGGCATCGAGCCCCAGGCAGCCGGGCATGACCGGGTCGCCAACAAAGTGGCAGTCGAAAAACCATAGGTCGGGGTTGATATCGAGCTCGGCGATCAGTTGGCCTTTGCCGTATTCGCCACCTTCGCCGCTAATATGAGTGATGCGGTCTAACATGAGCATATTGTCGACGGGAAGGCGGGGGTTGCCCGGGCCAAAGAGTCGGCCGTGGCCGCAATCAATGAGTTCTTCTTTTGTAAAGCTATTTTTATGGGTAAGAGACATAAGAAAAAGACTTGCCAGTGAGAAATTTGTAGCGCGCATAGTAGCATAAGGGCCTGCTGAGCACACAAAAATGTCAACATTGGCCTGATCATTGCTGTAATAATTTGGTAAGCAGGGCAAAGTAGGCTACGCGGTGATTGCGAATCTGCTGCACTGCTGGGAAAATTCGTTCACAAGGCTCGTTACGGACTGAGCCATTTCAAAAAAACACAGGATGCACAAGTAATATGATCAGGAAATGTCTCTTTCCGGTTGCCGGCTACGGTACCCGCTTCCTACCCGCGACGAAGTCGATGCCCAAAGAAATGCTGCCGATCGTCAACAAGCCACTGGTTCAGTACGGTGTTGAGGAGTCTATTGAGGCGGGGCTTAAGCAAATTGCTCTGGTAACGGGTCGCGGTAAGCGCGCCATTGCTGATCACTTCGACATTAGTTTTGAGCTTGAAAACCAAATAGCGGGCACCAGCAAAGAGTCCTATCTGACCAGTATTCGGAAAGTGTTGAGCGAAGGCACTTTTATGATGACGCGCCAGCGCGAAATGAAAGGCTTGGGGCACGCCATTCTTACCGGTGAAAGCCTGGTGGGCAATGAGGCCTTCGGCGTTATTCTTTCCGATGACCTGTGCGTGAATCCGGGCGAGGATGGTGTGATGGCGCAAATGGTGAAGCTGTATAACCAGTTCCGCTGTAGCATTGTCGCCATCCAGGAAGTGCCAATGGAGAACATCGAGAAATACGGTGTTATTGCTGGCGATGATATGGGTGGTGGTCTCTACCGAGTAAAAGATATGGTTGAGAAGCCCAAGGCTGAAGACGCGCCGAGTAACCTCGCGGTTATTGGTCGCTATATTCTAACGCCCGATATTTTCGATATTTTGCGCGACACTCCTCCGGGTAAAAACGGCGAAATTCAGCTGACAGATGCACTGATGACCCAGGCGCAAAACGGCTGCGTGCTGGCGTATAAATTCCGAGGCCGCCGATTTGACTGCGGCAGCGTGCCCGGATTTATCGAAGCGACAAACTACGTCTACGAAAACATCTATCAAGACGGGCAGGGTTGATTCATGGTGCAAGAACTAAGCTGTTTTAAGGCCTACGATGTTCGCGGTCGCATCCCCGATCAGCTCAACGAAGATATTGCCTATCGCATTGGTCGCGCCTTTGCTGAGGTGATCAAGCCAAAGAAGGTTGTCGTTGGGCACGATATTCGCCTGAGTAGTGAGGCAATAAAAGCAGCCGTTTCTAACGGCTTGCGCGATGCAGGGGTTGATGTGTACGACATCGGCCTGTGTGGAACAGAAGAAATTTACTTTGCCACGTCGCATGCAGAAATGGATGGCGGTATTGCCGTCACCGCGAGCCATAATCCCAAAGATTATAACGGCATGAAGTTCGTGCGTGAGGAGTCGAAGCCAATCAGCGGCGACACTGGCCTGTTGGATATTAAAGCCCTTGCTGAGAAGAACGAATTTTCAGCCCCGGCAGCGGTGCGTGGCCAGCTTCAGTCGCTTGATACGAGTGCGGCCTATGTCGAGCACTTGTTGAGCTACGTAGATGTATCTGCCCTCAAGCCGCTCAAAATCGTCGTCAATGCCGGCAATGGTGGCGCTGGGCGCGTGGTTGACCTGCTGGAACCGCATTTGCCGTTTGAATTTATTCGTGTTCATCACGAAGCCGATGGCAACTTCCCGAACGGCGTGCCGAACCCTCTTTTGGTGGAGAACCGTCAACCCACTATTGATGCCATTAAGGCGCACGGTGCTGATCTGGGTATTGCCTGGGACGGTGACTTTGATCGCTGTTTCTTTTTCGATGAGCGCGGCGAGTTCATCGAAGGCTATTACGTTGTGGGCTTGCTTGCCGAGACCTTCCTGCTGAATGCTCCAGGCGAAAAAGTGGTTCACGACCCGCGTTTAACCTGGAATACCGTCGATATTGTCCAGGCGCGCGGCGGCGAGGCGGTACAGAGCAAAACCGGTCATGCCTTTATTAAAGAGCGAATGCGCAAGGAAAATGCGGTCTACGGCGGTGAAATGAGTGCCCACCACTACTTCAGGGACTTTGCTTACTGCGATAGTGGCATGATTCCCTGGTTGCTGGTTACTCAGCTGATGTCGGTGAGGTCTGCGGCCTTGTCGTCGCTGGTTGAAGAGCGCGTTGCCAAGTTTCCCTGCAGTGGTGAAATTAATCGCGAGGTGGCGGATGCGCGGGCCAGTATTGCTGCTATTGAAGCAAAATACGCCGAGCAGGCTAGCAGCGTTGATTATACCGACGGTCTGAGTATGGATTTTGACGGCTGGCGGTTTAATGTGCGCATGTCCAACACCGAGCCGGTTGTACGCTTGAACGTTGAGAGTGAGGCGGACATGGCGCTGATGAAGCAGAAAACAGAGGAGCTGCTAACCCAGCTATAAGCGCGGTCTCTGTTGCTTGTTAAAAAAGCCGGGCACAGCCCGGCTTTTTTGTTTCTGTGGAGAGTATGTCCGGCTAGCTATTGGCTTGCCGGGCTCGCTCGATAAGTTGCGCGGTCGAGCTGTCGGGGGTGGTGTTGTCTGTGTCGCCTCGAAGGCTTCCAAGCAGCTGGTGGCTCAACTGCTTGCCAAGTTCTACCCCCCATTGGTCAAAGGGGTTGATGTCCCAGATAAAGCTCGCGCAGATCAGGCGATATTCGTACAGCGCAATCAAATTGCCGAGTGCGCGGGGGCTGAGCTCGTCCATCAAAATTGTGGTGCTGGGGCGGTTGCCTGGCATGGCTTTGTGTTTGGCAAGTTGTGCGGCCTCGTCAGGACTAAGGCCTTCCCGGAGTAGCTCTTGCTCTACCTCTTTGGCAGATTTGCCCTGCATAAGCGCCAGGCTTTGTGCAAAGCAGTTCGCCAGTAAGGCTTGCTGTTGGTCGAGAGCTTTGCCACTGTTTTTGAGCGCGGCAATAAAGTCGCAGGGAATGATGTCGCTGCCCTGGTGGAGTAATTGGTGGAAGGAATGCTGGCCATTGGTGCCTTCGCTACCCCATATTACGCCGCCGCTCTGTTGCGGCAGGGCATTGCCGCTGCGGTCCACCGTTTTCCCGGCGCTTTCCATAAATAGTTGCTGGAGATAGTCGGGGAGCTGCTTGAGGCGGTTGCAGTAGGGCAGGATGGCGTGAGAGCTGATATTCCAGCTGTTGCGATACCACACATCCAAGAGCGCGAGTGTAGCGGGAAGGTTGCTCTCAAGGCTGCTACTTGCCATGTGCTCGTCAACTTCCGCGCCGCCTAATAATATTTCCGAGAAGCAGGGCCAGCCGTAGTTGGCGGCGACGATAAGGCCAAAGCCAGACCAGACGGAAAAGCGCCCGCCTACCCAGCTCGGCACGGCGAGGGTGAGGTCGGGCGCAACCCCCAGCTTAGCGGCGGCGTCGGGGTTGGCGGTTATGGCAATAAAATGCCTGCCGATATCCCGCCCCGGTAGAGCCTGTTCCAACCAGCGCTTTGCCGCTGCGGCATTGGCTAAGGTTTCTTGTGTGCCGAAAGATTTCGAGGCAACGATGAAGAGGGTGCTCTCGGCGGGCAAATCGGCGAGGGCTTCGTTGGCGCAACTCGGATCAATATTGGCTAAAAAGCGGCATTCAAAAGCGGCTTCTGCGCTCTCTTTCAGGGCTTCGGTAAACAGGCGCGGGCCAAAGTCAGAGCCGCCGATACCGATGTTGACGATATGGCTGTAGGGTTTGCCGGTGCAGCCACACAGTTCGCCGCTGCGCAGGCCTGCGCTGATCGCCGCCATGTTTTCGTACATTGTGTGAATCGCGGGGTCGCTGCTGTGTTGGGTGTGCGCCCACGTTCGCAGTGCGGCGTAATTTGCACTGCGTTGTTCGGTGTTGTTGCACAGCGCGCCGCTGCGCATAGCGTTAAGCTTTTCGGGTAGGCCTGCATCGAGTGCGAGGGTATGCAGGGCTTTGGCAATGTCGCTATCGATATGCTGCTTTGAGTAATCGATAAACAGGGCGCCCAGCTCCGCGCTGAATTGCGTGCTGCGATCTGCATGTTCGGCGAAGCGTTGTTTTAATGGTTGCTTTGAGCATGCACTCTTGAGTGAGGCGAGTGTCTGCCAGATTTCGCCTCGGCGACTCGGTGTTGCTGGTGCCACTGATTTCTCCCGTTCTTCCGTGGTGGGCGTTCTTCGCATTATCGCAGCCCATTACTGCCGATAATAACGCAATATTCATACCGTTATATGAAATCGCCGTCCTTTTGCGGCCACTGCCTAGCTTTTTCTTTGAAGTGCCAGTTCGCACAGTTTGCTAAGGGCGTCTTTGTGGGCGCTCGGCGGAAGGGACTGTAGTGCATGAATAGCAGCCTGGCTGTACTTCTGGGCGGCATCCCGGCAATAGTCCAGAGCGCCGCTTTGCTTGACGGCCGCAACAATGCTGTCAAGCTCGTCCGCCGATTTTTCACTGATGGCGCGTTGAACTTGCTGCTTTTGTGTGGCGCTACCGTTCTGCAATATGAAAATCAGTGGCAGGGTCGGTTTGCCCTCTGCCAGGTCGTCGCCGACATTCTTGCCAGTCTCGGCGGGGTCGCCTTCGTAGTCCAGAATGTCATCAATCAGCTGGAAGGCAATGCCGAGATTTAAGCCGTAGTCATACAGGGCTTGTTGTTGGCTACTTTGTTCTGACAGCAGTGCGGCGCCCGAGCAAGCGGCTGCGAATAACACGGCAGTTTTGCTGCGAATGACATTGAAGTAAGTCTCTTCATCGGTGTCGGGATTGCCTGCCCTCGCCAGCTGAAGCACCTCGCCCTCGGCAACGGTGTTGGTCGTGTCAGACAGCAGTGCCATGAGCGGCATATTGCCGATGCTAACCAAGACCTGAAACGCGCGGGAGTAAAGGAAGTCGCCAACAAGCACGCTGGGTGCATTGCCAAATTCAGCGTTGGCCGTCGGTCGTCCCCGGCGCAGTGCAGAGAGGTCTACAACGTCGTCGTGCAGCAAGGTCGCTGTGTGGATAAATTCTATAACGGCTGCTAGGCGAATGTGGTCGTGATCAATCTTGCCGAGCGCGCCGGCGCTCAGCAGGCTGAGAAGGGGGCGCAGGCGTTTGCCGCCAGCATCAATAATGTAGTGGCCAATGTTCTCCACAAGGGCGACTCGGGAGTGCAATTGCTCGACGATAAAATCGTTGACGGAGTTGAACTCGCTATCTACGACCTGGCGGATATGTTGCATGGACTTATTGACTTGCGGCGGTGGAATCGGCTGGCATCGTATGGGGGGTAGGCTAGGCTGTCAAGTTGAGCGTACCTGAGGCTGAGCGCTGGATAAAGCACTTGTGTTTGTTGGCTGGAGCCAGTAAAATTCGCGCCCCTGAAGCAAAACCGCCCAGCCTGGCTGAAAAGTGAGGTTGCAGCGGTGCCTGGACTTGTCCCACGGCCAGTAAAACTGGTGGTGGCCAAACACTCAATATGCATTGCAAGCAGGCTCTTGGAGATTATGCCCATGTACGCAGTTATTGAAAGCGGTGGTAAGCAGCACCGTGTAGTTGAGGGTGAAACCCTCAAATTGGAAAAAATTGAAGTCGCCACTGGTGAAGCCATTACTTTTGATAAAGTACTGATGGTTAAGAACGGTGAAGAACTCAAAATCGGTGCGCCCTATGTTGAGGGTGGTAAAGTGACTGCAGAGGTTATCTCTCAAGGTCGTCACGCTAAGGTGAAAATCGTTAAGTTTCGCCGCCGTAAGCACAGCATGAAACAAGCCGGTCACCGCCAGTGGTTCACGGAAGTGAAAATCACTGGTATCAGCGGCTAAGAATACGAGGAGAGACTCATGGCTCACAAGAAAGCTGGTGGTAGTACCCGTAACGGACGCGATTCCGAGAGTAAACGCCTTGGTGTTAAGCGCTACGGCGGTCAGGCTGTTAGCGCAGGTAGCATCATCGTGCGTCAGCGTGGCACCAAGTTCCATGCGGGCGAAAACGTAGGCTGCGGAACAGACCACACGTTGTTTGCAAAAGCAGACGGTGTAGTGAAGTTTGAAGTTAAAGGCCCTAAGAACCGCAAGTTCGTCAGCATCGTCGCTGCGTAATTTCCGGCTCTACTGGTTCGCAAAGCCTCGTCGGTTGACGGGGCTTTTTTGTTTCTGTACACAACATAACGGGCTGTGTCAGTCACCGAGGTTAAGGTAATGAAATTTGTCGATGAGGCGGTAATCCGCGTAGCCGCGGGGCGCGGGGGCAATGGTTGTCTCAGTTTTCGTCGCGAAAAATATATACCCCGAGGTGGCCCGGATGGTGGAGACGGCGGCGATGGCGGAAGCATTATTCTGCGCGCAGACTCCGCCAGTAATACCCTGGTGGACTACCGCTTTGTAAAGCATTATCAGGCTCAGTCTGGCGAGCCTGGGCGTGGTGGCAATTGTCGGGGTAAGAGCGGCGAGGATCTGGTGTTGATCGTTCCGGTAGGGACAACCGTGATTGATGAAGACACTCGCGAGGTCTTGGGGGATCTTATCGAGGCGGGCGATGAGCTAAAGGTCGCTCAGGGCGGGTTTCACGGCCTGGGGAATACGCGCTTTAAATCCAGCACCAATCGCGCGCCGCGCCAGTTTACGCGCGGCAGCGACGGCGAGATGCGAAGCCTGCGGTTGGAGCTGAAGGTGTTGGCTGACGTCGGGTTGTTAGGCTTGCCGAATGCGGGTAAATCGACCTTCATTCGCGCGGTGTCTGCGGCAAAGCCAAAAGTTGCCAACTACCCCTTTACTACCTTGGTGCCCAATTTGGGGGTGGTGAGTGTGCAGCCCCATCGCAGCTTCGTGATTGCGGATATTCCCGGCCTGGTGGAGGGGGCAGCCGACGGGGCTGGCCTTGGTATTCGTTTTCTGAAGCACCTAACGCGGACTCGCTTGCTGCTGCATATTGTTGATATGGCGCCCTACGATGGTTCTACGCCTGAAGAGGCGGTTTCGGTGATCACCGAAGAGCTCAAGCAGTTTAGCCCGCTGTTGGCTAATCGCGATCGCTGGCTGGTGCTGAACAAAATTGACCTGCTGCCAGAGGAGGAGCGCGAGGCGCGCTGTCAGGCGGTGGTTGATGCGCTGGCGTGGGAGGGGCCGGTATACAAAATTGCCGCAATCTCCGCTGAGAATACCAAGCGCCTTTGTCAGGACATTCTGGCCTTTGTTGAGGCGCAGGCCGAGCGCTTGAGTGAGGACCCGGACGCTGCGGAGCGCGAGCGAGAAATTCAGGAGGCAATGCAGCAAGAGGCGCGTGACCGTATTGCGGCATTGCATGCAGCCAGAAAGGCGCGCCAGCAGGCTGACGGCGATGAAGACGATAGCGATGACGGCGACGATGATGATTATGATGTTGAAGTGGTCTACAGGCCTTGAGGTGATGGCGTGACAGAGGGACGGCAGCAGCTCTCGCGTGCGACGCGTATTGTTGTAAAGATCGGTTCGGCATTGCTTACCAACGATGGTCAGGGGCTCTGCGTTGAAGGCCTGGACGCCTGGGTGGCGCAGATAGCGGGTCTGCGAGCAAAAGGCTGTGAGATTGTGCTGGTGTCTTCCGGGGCGGTAGCCGAGGGAATGACCCGTCTCGGGTGGTCGCGCCGCCCAGAGGACCTGCATCACCTGCAGGCAGCGGCGGCTGTGGGGCAGATGGGCTTGGTTCAGGCTTACGAGGCGCGATTCCGAGAGCACGGCTTACAGACGGCGCAAATCCTGTTGGGGCATGACGATATTTCCGCGCGGGATCGCTACTTGAATGCTCGGGGCACCTTGTTGACCCTGCTGGGGCTTTCCGTGCTGCCGATCGTCAACGAAAATGATAGCGTGGTGACCGATGAAATCCGCTTTGGTGACAATGACACCTTGGCTGCGCTGGTTGCCAACTTAATTGATGCTGATGCGCTGCTGATCCTGACGGACCAGAGCGGCCTGTATAGCAGTGACCCCCGCTACAACCCCGAGGCTGAGCTTGTCAGTGAAGCCGATGCTGCCGATAAGTCTCTGGATGCGATGGTCGGTGGCAGTGCCGGGAGTTTGGGGCGTGGCGGTATGATGACCAAGTTGCGGGCGGCGCGTTTGGCGGCGCGCTCGGGTGCAAATACCCTGATCGCGGGCGGGCGTGAGCCCGATGTGCTGTCCCGCGCCCTGTCGGGGGAGGCGCTGGGTACTTTGTTGCTTGCCAAGGAGCCGCCGATGACGGCACGCAAGAAATGGTTGGCGGGGCAGTTGCGGCTGCGTGGCAGTGTTGTGGTGGATGACGGCGCGGCGCGGGTATTGCGCCAACAGGGGCGCAGTCTCCTTTCTGTTGGAGTGGTTGCCGCCCGGGGGCAGTTTGAGCGCGGTGATTTGGTGAGCTGTATTGATGCGGAAGGTAGGGAGGTTGCGCGGGGCTTGGTTAATTACCGTGCGGACGAGGTTGTTCGAATTGCTGGCAAGCCGACTGCTGAGATCGCCGGGATTTTGGGTTATTTGGCTGAGCCGGAGCTGATCCATCGCGATAATATGGTCGTGATGTCGTAACCGAAAATGCCAGGCATAAAAAAACCCGCATAAAGCGGGTTTTTTTATGCCTGGCTTGCTGGTTTTACGCAGCTTCGCCCATGGCTTTAATGCGAGCGTTCAGGCGGCTCTTATGACGAGCAGCTTTGTTCTTGTGGAAAATGCCTTTGTCGGCAGTGCGGTCAAGAACAGGTACTGCGGCTGCGTAGGCTGCTTTTGCCGCTTCTTGGTCGCCAGACTCGATTGCAGCAATAACCTTCTTCAGGTAAGTGCGAACCATTGAGCGCAGACTGGCGTTATGAGTGCGACGTTTCTCCGCCTGACGTGCGCGTTTTCTTGCTTGCGGGGAATTTGCCACCCTTATTACTCCTCTAGAACTTGCGCTGAAAATTTAGGCCGTGGATTATTCAGTTTTGTGTCCCGTATGTCAAGGGTGTGCCGGGCTTAGGTGGTGATTATTTGCGCCTGTTTAGGCGGAGGGGTGAGCTCTTAGCTCAGTCGCTCAAATATCTGCAGGCCCCAGCAGGACAAACACAGCAAAAGGCTGATCATCACGGCGGCTGAGCCGATATCTTTGGCCTGCCCGGAGAGCGGGTGGCGATCGGTGCCAATACGGTCTATTGCTGCTTCGATCGCCGAGTTTATAAGCTCGACGATCAATACCAGCAAAACCGGGATGATGAGTAGGCTGCGCTCGATCGCATTTTCCCCCAGCCAAAACGCTGCGGGTAGCAGAATGGCGGCCAGCATGCACTCTTGTCTGAAGGCCTCTTCATGGCGCCACGCGGCGGTGAGCCCCTTACGAGAATAGAGAGTGGCGTCAATCAGTCGCCAGAGGCCGTGTCGGCCGGGTTTATTCATCATGGTAATTTCACAGCTGTTAGCCAGGTCTGTGTCTCAATCGGTGTACAATACTCAGCGCTATGCTTATGCAGGGCTGTTATATAAAGGCGTAGGCGCGCGAGCTCCGCTAGAACCGCCTGCCGAGAAGACACAGTGTAATAGCAGGACGATGACAATTCAGAGACAACTCTTACATCCGCGCTACTGGCCAACCTGGCTGGGTGTGGCATTTATGTTCGTGCTGGCAAAGTTGCCTCAGCGATTGAACTACCTTGTCGGCAAGCTGCTGGGCAGTTTGTTTTACTATTTTGCCGGTGGTCGACGCCATGTAGCCGCGCGAAATCTGGCGCTGTGTTTTCCCGAACTTACCGAGACGGAACGTCGTCGCCTGCTTAAAAAAACCATGCAGGATCAGGGTATCGGTTTGCTCGAAATGCTGCGAACGTGGTTTACCCCAATTGACAAGCTGGGCGTTGAGTTGGAATTCATCGGTGAAGAGCACCTCGATGGCGACGGCCAGGGTGTCATCGTATTGGGCGCGCATTTCACCTTTATCGACTTGAGTGCAGCCTTAATTGCGCGCAGTAAGCGTTCTGACTCGTTCTATCGCAAGCAAAAAAACCCGGTGATCGAGTGGATTTTGAGTCGAGCGCGCGGGCGTTATGGCGAGCCGATTCACCGGCGTGATTTTAAGCGCGCATTAAAATCCCTTCGCAAGGGCAACCGGCTGTTTTACCTACCGGATCAAGACTACGGCCGCAAATCGGCGGCATTTGTGACGTTTTTCAATAACCTTGCCGCCACTACCGTGGCGACGTCTACCCTGGCTAAGGGTGGGCGAGCGAAGGTGGTGTATGTCGACCAACAGCGCTTAGAGAAGGGGCGCCGAATTCGCTTGGAGGCCATTCCGCTGGAAAATATTCCCAGTGGCGATCCCGATGCCGATGCGCGGGCGGTGAACGCTGTGATTGAAGAGAATATTCGCCGAGCGCCGGAGCAGTATATGTGGGTCCATCGCCGTTTCAAAACGCGCCCCGAAGGCGCTGCGAAGGTGTATTGAGGCCCTATGGCGACGACTTTGCGATTGTGGTTTATCACTGACGGGCGCCCCGGCCACCTCAACCAGTTGCGCGGGCTTGCCGAGCGGCTCGAGGCAAAAGTACCGTGCCACATTCACTGGTTGGATATTTCTCAGCAGGAGTTTCGCAAGGCTGGCCGCCGCGGGCTGTGCGAGCAGTTCGCTGCCGGCTCGCTCCCCGATTGGGTGGTGGCCGCCGGGAGTCGTTGTCACCTGCCCTTGTTGTGGACAGCGAAGGTGAGCGGCGCTCGCTCTTTGGTATTAATGAAACCCAGTCTGCCGCGATGCTTATTTGATGCCGCGATTATTCCCGAGCATGATGCGCCGCCGGTATCACCGAAAATACTGGTTACCAGGGGCGTGCTCAATGTTATGCAGCCGACTTTTGAAAACAGGGATAAGCGGCGTGGTTTGATTGTGCTGGGCGGAGTAAACAAACACTTCGCCTGGGATAACGACGCAGTATTAGCGCAGGTGCTGGTGATTGCCAACGCGCGCTCAGACTTGCATTGGACCGTATCAGACTCGCCGCGTACTCCGCCCGGCCTACTGGAAGCATTGGCGTCAGAGGCCGTGGCCAACATAGATACCTTGCCCTTCGGCGATTGCCCGCCCGGGTGGCTGAGAGAGCAGTTAGCCTCAGTTGCTGAGGCCTGGGTCAGTCGCGACAGCGTGTCGATGGTCTACGAGAGTATTACCTCGGCGGTGCCGACCGGGTTGTTAGCGCTTCCACCATTGCGAGATTCGCGGGTAACGCGAAGTATGGCGAGCGTGCTGGCGGCAGGCCTGGCCAGGGGGTACGAGTCTTGGCCCGCTGGTGAGCCATTGCCACCCCCTGCTGAGCAGGTTTGGGAAGCAGATCGTGCCGCCGATTGGCTGCTCAACACCTTAGAAGGAAAAAAACATGCTTGATGCTGTTAACGAGACCGAGGCGAGCCCTCGCGTGCTCAAGGTCGTGCAGTTGCTGCCCGCGCTAAATTCCGGTGGCGTTGAGCGTGGTACCGTCGAATTTGCGCGAGAGCTTGTTCGTTTGGGCCATCAATCAGTAGTGATTTCTCACGGTGGCCGCATGGTTGAGCAGCTAGCGGCCGAAGGTAGCCAGCATATTGCCATGCCCATTCATCGCAAGTCCCTGGGCTCGCTGTGGCAGGTTCGGCCCCTGCGGCGATTGCTGGAAACACTGCAGGCGGATGTGATCCATGTGCGCTCGCGTGTACCGGCCTGGATAGCCTGGCTGGCGTGGCGAAAGATGGACCCGGCTCGCCGCCCCCGCTTAGTGAGCACGTTTCATGGCATGTACTCGGTAAACGCTTACAGTGCCATTATGGCAAAGGCGGAGCATTGCATTGCCATCTCGCATTGCGTTAAACGCTATATGGTCGATAATTACCAGATTCCCGAAAGCAAGATTACGCTGATTCCGCGGGGCCTGGATGCCGAGGCCTTCGTTCGTCAGGATGCCGACAGCCAGTGGTTGGAGGCGTTGTTTTCGGAGTATCCGCAGCTCAGTGGCAGGCCGATAATATTAATGCCGGGGCGGCTGTCGCGGTGGAAGGGGCAAGAGGCCTTCCTGCAAATGATGGCCCGCTTAGTGAGTTTGCGCCCGGATGTCCACGGGGTGGTGGTGGGAGATGCCGAGCCCGGCAAGCAGCACTATTTGGAAGAACTGCTTGCCATGCGTGAGTCGCTGGGGCTCAGCGAGGCGGTCACCTTTGTTGGTCACCGCAGTGATATTGCGAATTTCTATCGCTTGGCTGCTGTCACGTGTCATCTTTCTAACAAAGAAGAACCCTTCGGCCGCACGGTGCCGGAGTCCCTCGCCTGCGGTACGCCGGTGGTAGCCTATGACCGCGGTGGCGCAAGTGAGTCACTGAATGCCGGCTTTCGTCAGGGGCTCGTTCCCGCCGACGATGTGGTGGCATTTGCGGCGCGTGTTGCCGATTTGTTGGAGGCCGACAATCAGATTAGTCTGCCGCCTGAGTACTATTTGGACCACCAGGTTGCCAGCACCTTGAATGTGTATGAGCAATTACTTGGCAATTCTGCCCACTAGCGCGCCCTGACGCCGCGAGGTGGTGGTGATATAGTCGGCCGCTTCAAGGTGGCACTCCCTGGCAGCAATGCCGCGCAACAATGACAAGAACGAGATAACTATGAGAGTACTGCACATCGCCTATCAACAGCTGCGCCGCTACGGCCAGACTCGGGTGAGTTGGGCGCAGAAACTCAGCTTTGGCCTGATTAAGAACGACCATTACCTGCAAACATTCAGCGACCGAGATATTGCTGCCTTTGAAGCGCCCCTGGGCATTCGCGATCTGGGGGTGGGCAAGGCCAACAAGCGTTTGCTGGAGATGGTCGATGCGATGGAACCGGATCTTGTTATCGCCGGTCATTGCGACATGATTAGCAACGACACTCTGCGAGAGGTGAAAAAGCTCGCTCCGAATTGTTTTATTGCTCACTGCAATAATGATCCGCTGTTTGTTCCCAGCAATGTTGAGCGCATCGCGTCGCGCGCCTCGGTTAGCGATGCCGTTTTCGTGTCAACGGGTCGGCGCGAGCTCAAACAGTTTGAAGGCATCGGTGCGCGGCTTTATCACATGCCTAACCCAGTGGAGGCTTCCGTTGAGGTACTGGATAACTCGCAGAAAACTGACCTGCCCATCGATTTACTGTTCTGTAGCAATGCCACCAAATTTACCCAGCGCCTGGAAATGGTCGGCCGTATAAAAGAGGCGGTAAAAGACCAAATGAATTTCAAAACCTATGGCAGTTTTGGCGAGGCGCCGGTGTGGGGGCGCGACTACGATCGCGCGCTAGCCGAAACAAAAATGGGGCTAAACCTGAACCGCCAAGAGGGCGACTATTGGTACTCGTCCGCGCGAATGGCGCAGTTGGCAGGCAATGGCATTTTGCAGTTCACCCACAGTGGTCCGCGCTTCGACGAACTACTTCCAGAAGAGTCTGCCGTTTATTTTAATGATGAAGATGATCTGCTGGCGAAAATTCGCGAGTTTCATTTTGACGATGCTAAACGACAGCATTGGGCATCTCGGGCACGGCAGTTCTACCACCAGGAAATGAATTCACGGCTCTATGCTCAATATATCGTTGAAGCCAGTATGGGAATCCCCTTCAGCCATGACTATGTTTGGGCGCGGGATATCCACCTCGACGGATCGATGAAATGACAATTGCGCTGAGCTCGCAGAAACCCTTTGCGCAGGGCGGGAATCGACTGTGCTTTATCGACCCCGCTGATGCCGATCGCTGTATCAAAGTAAGGCGCCCCGACTTCACGCTCGAGGATTGCCGTCGAAAAAAGGGCTTTCCCAAGAACCTCAAGCCACTGTCTAGTTTTGATGACAGCTTGGAAGAGTTCCACGTTATGCAAGGCTTTGAGCGCCACTACCCGGATAGTATTTTCGACCACGTTAGTCGCTGCTTTGGCTTTGTCGACACCGATATGGGGCGCGGCCTTAGCTCGGAACTCATTCGCGACAGTGATGGGCGTATTTCCATTACCCTGAAACAATATGTCTGGGAGCGTGGTTATACGTCAGACTGCCAGGCCGCGGTTGACGTGCTTTGCAAGCATTGGGTCGCGCATTGCGTGCCGTCGCGGGATATTCTTGTTCACAATGTTGTCGTGCAGCGCGACGTTAGCGAGGCCGGCGAGAATATTCGCCGGTTGGTTGTGATTGACGGCCTTGGTAGCTCCAACCTGATTCCGCTGCGGTGGCAGCCAAGAGCGCTGCAACAGAAAAAGACGCAGCGGAAAATCGATAACTTCCACCAGAGAATAGACACCCTGATTCAAACCCGAAGTCGAGACAGCTTCCCTGGCACTCATGGCTTGCTGTTTCACGATGGGCTCAGCCAGAACGAGGCTGTGCCCTCGTCGACAAATATGAAGGACCCTGACGCATCATGAGTGGATCCCTGCGCATCGCCCAAGTCCTAGCGGGCGCCGAGCACGGCGGTGCCGAAAACTTTTTTGTACGCTTGAGTGCCGCACTGCAGGCATCGGGCAGTATTCACGAGCGCGCCTTTATTCGCCGTCATGCTCACCGCCTGGACGCCCTGCGTAGCCAGGGAGTGGAAGCAGAGGGCTTTCGCTTTGGCGGTAAATTCGATTTTTACGACGCCTGGGTGTATCGCCGTCGTCTGCGTGCTTTCAAGCCAGACGTGGTCATGACCTGGATGGGGCGCGCCAGTGACGCAACGCCAAAGGGTGATTACGTACTGGTGAACCGGCTCGGCCATTATTACAAACTGAAGTATTACCAGCAGGCTGACTACTGGGTGGGGATCAGCAAAGGAATTTGCCAGCACCTTATCGAGGGGGGAATGCCCGAGGAGCGTGTGGTTCACATTCCCAATTTCGCAGATGAAACCCCAGTCGAGCCTCTGCTGCGAGACAGCTTTGACACGCCTGCTGATGTTCCATTGTTACTCGCTGCAGGGCGTCTCCACGTAAACAAAGGCTTTGATACCCTGCTGCGCGCATTGGTCAATGTGCCCGACGCAGTCTTGTGGCTGGCTGGCAGCGGCCCGGAAGAGCAGGCCTTAAAGTCGCTGTGCAGTGAACTGGGGCTGGATAAGCGTGTTCGCTTTTTGGGCTGGCGGAATGATGTTACTGCGCTTATGCGCAGCGTCGATGCCTTTATTTGCCCCTCTAGGCATGAGGGGCTGGGCTCAATCGTGATGGAATCTTTTGCCCATCGCTGCCCAATTATCGCCACCCGCTCTCAGGGCCCCGGCGAGGTAATTGAACATGACTACTCGGGTTTACTGACGGATATTGACGACGTCGGCCAGCTTAGTGAAGCGATGAACCTTGCGCTGACAGATGCAGCGCTTCGCGAGAGGCTGGTAGAAAATGCGACGCAGGTTTATGCCACAACATACAGCCGCCAGGTCATCGTGGATGCCTACCTCGATTTTTACCGCCGCATTGCTGAGCAGCGCTAACAGGCTTGCCGATGATGACTGACACCACCGTAGTGCGAATTAACATTGCGATCTGCAGCTGCCAGCGGCCAAAGCTGCTGGCGAAGGCGTTGGCCAGTATTGCGGCGATGGCTTCTCCCGAGGGGACGGAGGTTATCGTCAGCGTTATTGATAACGACCCTCAGCAGTCTGCAAAAACGGTATGTCGCGATTGGCAAACCAAACTGGGTGTTGCGCTGCATTATGAGCACGAGCCTCGGCGGGGTATCCCGCTTGCTCGCAATCGGGCTATAGATGTTGCCCATCAGCTCGGTGCCCACTATTTGGTATTTATCGACGATGACGAATGGGTGGAGTCCGATTGGCTATGTGAACTTTACCGCTATGCTCTGTCGCTCGGTGGCAAAGCCGTTGTGCACGGCGCGGTAGTGCCCGAGCTGCCGCAAGGGGCACCCCAATATATGGGGGAGATCTTTTTCGATAAAGGGCGTCCAACGGGTACAGCACTGGGCAGTTGTGCCACAAACAATGTGCTGGTACCGATTTATGTGACCCAAGAGCTGGGCCTGCGCTTTGATGAGAGTCGCCCGCTGGCTGGCGGCACCGATACCTTGTTTTTCTGTGCAGCGGTAGAGCGTGGCGTGGAAATTTTTGAGTGCGCAGAGGCGCGTGTTCACGAAGAGATCCCTACATCAAGGTTGAGCAGCCGTTGGTTAGCGAAACGAAAATATCGCGCGGGTATCACCTTGTCTCGGCGAAAACGCGAAGCCGGCCGTTCGGCGGTGGGTTTGTTGCTGTCGGCGACTTTCCAAGTCGTGCTAAACGGCCTGCTGGTATTGCTATCCGCTGTATTGTTTCAGCGCGTGGCGTACTACAAAGCGCTGATGAAGATGTCGCGCAATGCAGGGGTGTTGAGTGGGCTGATGGGAGCAACCACCGACAGCTACCAAAAAATTGAAGGGGCATAGGCCCTAAACGAGAAACGACGATGAAAATAATAGTCACCGGCGGCGCTGGTTTTATTGGTTCCGCTGTTGTGAGGCACCTGCTAGCAAACACTGATCACAGCGTCGTCAATGTCGATAAACTAACTTACGCGGGAAATCTAGAATCACTGCCTGGTGCAGAACAAAATCCGCGTTACCAGTTTGAAAAGCTCGATATTTGTGATGGCAAGGCGATGGCGCGGGTGCTTCGTGAACATCAGCCTGACGCGGTAATGCACTTGGCGGCGGAGAGCCATGTCGACCGTTCAATAGATGGCCCTGCAGCGTTTATTGAAACCAACATCGTTGGGACATACCAGCTACTCGAGGCTGTGCGCGGCTATTGGTCTGGCCTAGACGAAGAACGCAAGTCGGCGTTCCGTTTCCATCACATCTCTACTGACGAGGTTTACGGCGACCTCGAAGGACCAGAGGAGTTGTTTACAGAGCAGACGCCCTATGCCCCTAGCTCGCCTTATTCAGCGAGTAAAGCGAGCTCTGATCACCTAGTGCGCGCCTGGGGTCGCACATACGGCCTGCCCGTTATGCTGACGAATTGCTCCAATAACTACGGCCCTTATCACTTCCCGGAGAAATTGATCCCGCTGGTGATTCTTAACGCGCTGGAGGGAAAGGCGCTACCGATATATGGCAAGGGCGATCAAGTTCGGGACTGGTTGTATGTTGAGGATCACGCCCGGGCACTGGTGACGGTGCTCACAAAAGGAGCGGTTGGCCAGACTTACAACATCGGTGGCCACAATGAAAAAACAAACCTTGAGGTGGTGGAGCGTATTTGTGATTTGCTTGATGCAACGTGCCCGCAACACCCCCCAGGTGTCGCCAGTTATCGCCAGTTGATTTGTTTTGTTACCGACCGTCCTGGCCATGATAAGCGCTACGCCATCGATGCAGGCAAAATCGAGCGCGAGTTGGGCTGGGTGCCGGTAGAGAGTTTTGAAAGTGGCCTGAACAAGACTATAGATTGGTACTTGGAAAATACGCAGTGGTGCCAGCGGGTTCAGGACGGTAGCTATCAGAGGCAGCGCTTAGGCGTTGGAGACGGAGACGTTTCATGAAGGGGATCGTATTAGCCGGGGGCAGCGGCACCCGATTGCACCCGATTACCAAAGGGGTGTCTAAGCAGCTGCTGCCAGTTTATGACAAGCCGATGATTTATTATCCGCTATCGGTGTTAATGCTGGCGGGAATTCGCGACATCTTGATTATCACCACCCCAGAGGATCAATCATCATTTCAGCGTTTGTTGGGCGATGGCAGTGACTTTGGCATTCACCTGAGCTATGCAGTACAGGAGAAACCTGAGGGCTTGGCGCAGGCGTTTATTATTGGCGAGCAATTTATCGGCAATGACCGCGTATGCTTAGTGCTCGGAGATAATATTTTCTATGGCCAAGGGTTTCGGCCAATGCTTGAGTCCGCGGCTGCGCGAGGCAAAGGCGCAACTGTATTTGGCTATCAAGTTAAAGACCCTCAGCGTTTTGGTGTTGTCGAGTTTGATGAACAGCGGCGGGCGCTGTCGATAGAAGAAAAGCCGCAAAAGCCGAAGAGTCACTTTGCGGTTACAGGTTTGTATTTTTACGACAATGATGTGGTGGATATTGCCAAGCAGATAGAACCTTCCGAACGCGGTGAACTGGAAATTACCTGCATCAACAATGCTTACCTTGAGCGTGGGGATCTTCAAGTCGAGTTATTGGGGCGCGGCTTTGCCTGGCTAGACACCGGTACCCATGACAGTCTGTTGGCGGCGGCGCATTTCGTTGAAACCATTGAGTCGCGGCAGGGCTACAAGATCGCCTGCTTAGAAGAAATTGCGTATTTTCGCGGCTGGCTGAGCAGTGCGGATATTGAGCGCTTGGGGCAGTCTCTGGGTAAAAGTGGATATGGTGATTACCTTCTATCGCTGCTGGAGCATGAATGAACATGGCTAGCGGCGCAGCGCGCATCGTTCACTGTATGAATGCTCAGAAGTTTACCGAGCCTTTCATCGATTTCGTTGAGCAGCATTTCGATAGCAGTGAGCACCGATTTATAATTCGAGAGGACGATAAGTTTGTCGTCAATGCGCGTGAAAATGTTGTCCTGGTGCCTAAGTCGATAGGCCGCATTGCTTTGCTTAAACTCTATTACACCGAGTTCAAGTCTGCCGAGAAGATATTTCTACACGGCTTGTTTGCCAAAGACCTCGTTAAAATACTTGCGCTGCAATACTGGGTGCTCAAGAAGTGCTATTGGATTATGTGGGGGGCTGACCTCTATCATTTTATCTTCCGCAAACGCAGCTTACGTGCAAATATTTTTGAGCGCGTGCGGGCATTTGTTATTCGGCGCATCGGCCACCTTGTTAGCTATATTGATGGCGATATTGCGTTGGCCAGGCAGTGGTATGGCGCTTCGGGACAGGCGCATCGTTGCTTCATGTACTCAAGTAATTTGTATAAGCCCCTACCTGAAGTCAGCGCTGGAGAAAGCTCCACAGAGACGGTGATCTTGGTGGGTAATTCCGCTGACCCGCGCAATGAGCACTTGGAGATTCTCGAGCGTATTGCGCCTTTTGCTGGGGAAAATATTCGTGTCGTTGCGCCGCTGTCCTATGGTCGTAAGCGCTATGCTGATGCGGTTATTGCTGAAGGGCAGAGGATATTTGGCGATAAATTCCAGGCCCTCACGGGCTTCATGCCCCTCAATGACTATGTTCGTTTGCTGAGTGAGGTGGATATCGCCGTGTTTAACCACCGCCGTCAACAGGCTATGGGTAATAAAATCAGTTTGTTGGGCTTGGGTAAAAAAGTGTACATGCGCAGCGACATTACACCTTGGGCATTGTTCGCAGAAGAGGGCATCAAAGTCTTTGATATAGAAGATTTCGACCTCAACCATATTGCGCCCGAAGTGGCGCAGCGCAATAAGCAGCGGGTTGCGAGCGTTTTCTCCGAGGATAACTTGGTCTCGCAATACCGGGAGATGTTTGAGCCGTCATGAAAGTAGGGTTTCACATTATTGGTGCTAAGGGGCTGCAGTCTCTGAAAGCATTTTTCGAGACCTTTGGTAGCGAAGCGGTCGGCTATGTTATGGCGGCTCGTGATGCCGCGATTGAGTACGATGCCTTTGATGATATCGAAGATTATTGCAAAGCCTCGTCGCTGACGTTTTGTGCGCGCGGAGATGCCTTGCATGGTGTTGACGAGCAGTGTGACGCAATTTTTGCTATTGGCTGGCGCTGGCTGATCGATGAAACCGATAAGCTAATTGTTTTTCACGACTCACCGCTGCCGCGATATCGCGGCTTTGCGCCCCTGGTCAATATGCTTATTGATGGCTGTGATGAAATTGCCGTTACGGCGTTATTGGCGGCTGATCAGTATGATCGCGGCGATATCGTTGCCCAAGCGGCTACGCCGATTACTTATCCACTTAAAATTGCCGACGCCATTGATCAGGCGGCTTCGCTGTACGCCAAACTGGTGGTCGAGGTGGGCGGCGCCATTCTTGCGTCAGGCAGCCTGCAAGGAGAGGCGCAGGATGAGGCCAATGCCAGCTATAGCTTATGGCGTGATGATGCAGACTACCGGGTAGATTTTTCCCGTTCTGCTGTTGAGCTGCGGCGGTTTATCGATGCGGTAGGCTACCCCTATAAAGGGGCCTCGGCATTGGTGGGAGGGCTTCCTGTACGACTGCTGGACGCTGTCGCCTTGGCTGATGTCAACGTTGAAAACCGCCAGGCTCACTTGGGGAAGGTCATTTTTATGGAAGGGAATTACCCGGTGGTGGTGTGTGGCAGCGGCTTGCTAAAAATTACCGGTTTGCGCGATGAACAGGGGGCGTCCTTGCTGGGAAAATTAAAATTTCGTACGCGCTTTGAGGGCTGTTGATGAAAGATTTTCTTAGCTTTAACCGCCCGCCGCTCACCGGCAACGAGCAGCAGTATGTGATGCAGGCAATGGCCAGCGACAAAATATCCGGCGATGGCCAGTTTGGTAAGCGGTGCCAGCAATGGTTTGAAGAACGCTTAGCAGTGCCAAAGACGCTGCTTACGCCGTCTTGCACGCATGCTTTGGAAATGGCGGCGTTGCTAATCGATATTCAGCCAGGCGATGAAGTTATTATGCCTAGCTACACGTTTGTTAGTACCGCGAATGCTTTTGCCCTGCGCGGGGCTAGAATCGTCTTCGTCGATGTGCGCCCGGATACCATGAATATTGATGAGACGTTGATCGAAGCCGCGATTACGGAAAAAACGCGGGCGATTGTCCCCGTTCACTATGCCGGTGTTGCCTGTGAGATGGATGCCATTATGGATCTGGCGGCGCGCTATCAATTGTATGTGGTTGAGGACGCGGCTCAAGCCGTGCAGTCGCGCTTCTGCGGCCAAGCTGTCGGCACCCACGGGCATC
>Ga0105235_100072_pt1 | contig 44851 bp, 39 predicted proteins | sample Virmet3819_2500_FD_90059 | JGI IMG/M metagenome (GOLD analysis project Ga0105235, IMG submission 90059) | Marine viral communities from the Southern Atlantic ocean transect to study dissolved organic matter and carbon cycling - metaG 3819_2500 | ecosystem: Environmental > Aquatic > Marine >... | reverse complement strand
GTAAATAGAGTAATAAAAATTACACCTATAATCATTGAGATTACAAACAGGTGAAAATCTTGTGGCCAAAACGGAAAGCCGAAAATGTTAAAACGACGCTCCAAAACATTGAACATTAAAAACTGATTGCCATTTATTTTTATAAACGGTGCTGAAAATAAAAAGGCTAGCAAGAAGTAACTTACATACTTCCTGTAATCGTAAAACTTTCCGCTTGGCTTTTTAGGAAAAATCCATGCGCGTTTTCCTTCTTCGTTTATTGTAGCTATCGAGTCTCTAAAACTCTCATTGTTTGGAGCTTCCATTTTAACTTGTTATTAATCGTTATTCTCTGCTGGAGTAGATGTTTCTACTTCAATAACTTCTGTTTCTATAACTTCTTCTGGCACTTCTACATTATCAACACCTTCTGGTTTCCAAATATCTCCTTCTGGTTCTTTTGGATTTGCTGGTGTTGTACCTTCTAAAGACAATACATAACTAGCTACTTGCGCCATTTCTATTGGTTTTAAATCGTTTTTCCAAGAAATCATTCCTTTTCCAGATCGTCCACCTTCTGAAATGGTATGGAATACATTTTTAATTCCACCTCCTAAAATCCAGTAGTTATCTGTTAGGTTTGGACCAATTCCTCCTCCACCATCTGCCATGTGACAAGCTACACAGTTAGCATTAAAGATTGATTGACCAGCTTTTAAATCGGCAGCATCTGTTAATAACGTTACAGTATTAACATCGACTAAGTTTTTAGCTGTTTTCTTATACTCTTCTATTTCAATTTTAGCTTGTGCATATTCTTTTTCTAATTCTTCTGCTGCAAAATCTGCTGTTCCAATAACATGAAATCTTACTAAGTAAACTGCTGCAAATACAATTGAAATATAGAATGACCATACCCACCAAGGTGGTAAGTTATTATCTAACTCTTTAATACCATCGTAATTGTGGTCTAGGATAATTTCATGTTCTTCCTCAATTGGTTTTTGTTTACCTTTTAATTTATCGTAAATGTTATTTAAGGCTTTAAATTGAGGCGTTTTTGTTTTACTAGCTAAGTAACGTTCTTTACCAGCTTCATCTAAACTTTGGAAAAGCACGTTTTCTATAGAACCTACTATTCCTTCTATTGCTATAAGTACTAATAAAATTAATAGTAAGAACAGCATGATAACAGGATACTTTAAAAAAGCTGGCTCGTCTCCTGAATCCACGAAATACTCGATTAATCCGAATATTGTGAAGAATATTACAGGAACTCTTACATATGATGGGAATAAATTTCTCATGATTCTGATTCGTTTTGGTTGTCTAATTCTAATGGTATATTACTTACTTTAGAGATGTAGTCTTTTTTGGCGGTGATTACCCACCAAAAAAGAACTACAAAAAATCCAAAGAATATAAGAAGTGATAATATTGGGTATATCTCTACACCTGCTATTGTCTCTAAATGATTTTTTACAAATTTCAACATGACGTATTAGTTTTGAGCTGTTGTTTCTTCTGTTTGTTCTACTTTAATATCTGTACCCAAACGTTGCAAGTATGCTATTAAAGCAACAATCTCTCTGTCTTTCATTTCTACAAAGTCTGCACCAGCATTTTTCTTACTTGCTTCGTAAGCAGAAGCAAAATCTGGATCGCTGTAAAGGTTTTTCTCTATTTGAGTACCTTGTTCTGTCATTTGAGCTTGAGCATTTGCAATATCTTCTTCCGTGTAAGGTACACCTAAAGATACCATTGCACGCATTTTAGCTTCGGTTTGAGATTTATCAAGCTCATTATCAATTAACCATTTATAGGCTGGCATGATTGATCCTGATGATGTACTTTGTGGATCATACATATGGTTGAAGTGCCAGTTATCATTATACTTCCCACCTAATCTATGTAAATCTGGACCTGTACGCTTACTTCCCCAAAGAAATGGGTGATCGTAAACAAATTCTCCTGCTTTACTGTACTCACCGTAACGCTCAACTTCACTTCTAAATGGACGTACCATTTGAGAGTGGCAACCTACACAACCTTCACGTATATAAATATCTCTACCTTCTAACTCTAACGGTGTATAAGGCGCTACACTACTAATAGTTGGAACATTAGATTTTACCATTATTGTTGGTACAATTTGAATAATACCACCAATTAAAATTGCGATAGTAGCATAGATAGTTAATCTAATTGGTTTACGCTCTAACCAAGTATGCCAACCTTCTCCAGCTACACGTTTTTTAGATACACGTTGTAATGCTGCTGCTTCAGCAAGTTCGTCTTCAACTTTACTACCTTTAGCAATAGTAACAACAATGTTGTATACTAAGATTAACATTCCTGTAAGGTATAATGTACCTCCTATTGCACGCATCCAGTACATTGGGATAATTTCTGAAACAGTTTCTAAGAAGTTACCATACACTAACGTACCATCTGGATTAAATTGTTTCCACATACTAGCTTGAGTAAATCCAGCAACATACATTGGTAACGCATACATTATAATACCTAAGGTACCAATCCAGAAATGTAAATTAGCTAATCCTACCGAGTGTAATTTAGTTTTAAATAATTTTGGTACTAAATAATAAATCATACCAAAGGTTAAGAAACCATTCCATGCTAAAGCACCAACGTGGACGTGAGCAATAATCCAATCTGTAAAGTGAGCAATTGCATTTACATTTTTAAGAGAAAGCATTGGTCCTTCAAATGTAGCCATACCGTAACCGGTAATTGCAACTACCATAAATTTAAGTACTGGATCTACACGAACTTTATCCCAAGCACCACGAAGTGTTAATAATCCATTAATCATTCCTCCCCAAGAAGGCATTAATAACATTACAGAGAATGTTGTTCCTAAACTTTGAGCCCATTCTGGTAAAGCGGTATATAATAAATGGTGTGGGCCAGCCCATATATAAATAAATATTAAAGACCAGAAATGTATAATTGATAATCTATAAGAATATACAGGTCTGTTAGCTGCTTTTGGTACAAAGTAGTACATTAAACCTAAAAATGGTGTTGTTAAGAAAAATGCTACCGCATTATGACCATACCACCATTGTACCAATGCATCTTGTACACCTGCATAAACGGAGTAACTCTTAAATGCACTAACAGGTAATTCTAAACTATTAAATATATGTAATACTGCAACAGTAACAAACGTTGCTATGTAAAACCAAATTGCAACGTATAAGTGACGTTGACGACGTTTTAACATAGTACCAATTAAATTAACTCCAAATGCAACCCATATAAGTGCTATTGCAATATCAAAAGGCCATTCTAACTCGGCATATTCTTTTGATGTTGTAAAGCCTAATGGTAGCGTTATTGCTGCTCCTACAATAATTAATTGCCAGCCCCAAAAGTTAATATTGCTTAACAAATCGCTAAACATTCTGGCTTTTAATAATCTTTGCGTAGAGTAATAAACACCTGCAAAAATTGCGTTACCCACAAATGCGAAGATAACGGCATTGGTATGTAATGGTCTTAAACGACCAAAACTTAACCATGAAATCCCATCTGTCATATTTGGGAATAAAAACATGAAAGCTAAAATTAGTCCTACTAGCATACCAACTACTCCCCAGAGCATTGTTGCATAGAGAAACTTTTTAACAATCTTGTTATCGTAATAAAATTGTTGCATTTCCATAATAATTGTGATTAGTCTTTGTTGTTTTTAGTTATTGTTTTGTTTGTTTTTATAAGTTCGTCTTCAAAAAGCATTCTTACAGATGGTGTATAACCATCGTCAAATTGCCCGTTTCTTACAGCCATAATAAAGGCTACAAAGAAAATTACAGCTACAATAATGCTTACCGTTAATAATATATATATAACACTCATACCTAATTAGAAGTTATGTTTCAAAATTACTTTAGATGTCTTGTTTAAAAGATGACATTTATCATGTTTAAAATTATTTTAGTTTTCGGCCAATCCAGTTTGTAGCTATTGTTGTGAAAATCACAATACTTATAGAACTTAAAGGCATCAATATTGCTGCAATTACTGGCGCTAATTGTCCTGTAACAGCAAAATATAATCCTATAACATTGTAAAAGAAAGACAGTAAAAAGCTCCATTTTATAATTTTTAATGCACTTTTGGAAGCCTTGATATAACTATACAAGTGATTAAACTTAGAAGCATCCAAAATAGCATCGCAAGCCGGAGAAAACACATTTATATTTTCTGAAATTACTACACCTACATCACTTTGTGCTAATGCTCCTGCATCATTAAGTCCGTCACCAACCATAAGTACTTTTGCGCCTTCAGTTTGATGGTATTTTATGTATTCTAATTTATCGTCTGGTTTTTGATTAAAAAGTAACTTAGTTTTTGATGGCAGTAGTTTTTTAAGATTTTCCATTTCACCTTCATTATCTCCTGAAAGTATCGCTAAGTCATAATCTTTTTTTAGCTTATTAAATAGTTTAGACAATCCTTTACGATAGCTATTATAAAAGGTGAATTTTCCTTTATAAATACTATTAGAACTTACGTGAACAGCTGTATTTAAAACTTCTGTTTCTGTTTGATAACCTACAAATTTTGCAGATCCTATTTTTATATTTTTGGAAGCATGAGAAGCTTCTATACCTTGTCCTAAATGTTCTTTATAAGTATCTAAAGTAATAATATTATGCTCGTCTAAAATATCGTAAAGGCTTCTACTTAAAGGATGATTAGATCCTCTTAAGGTGTTTTTTAATAAAGTTTCTTCTTCTGTGGTTAGTGGCATACCTTCATATTTTGCTTCACTTTTTTTGTTTGAAGTAATAGTTCCTGTTTTATCAAAAATTATCGTGTTTATGTGCGATAATTGTTCTATTACAGAAGCATTTTTTAAATAGAACTTTTTCTTACCAAAAATACGCAACAAGTTTCCGAAAGTAAATGGAGCCGATAACGCTATAGCACAAGGACAAGCAATGATTAAAACAGCAGTAAACACATTCATCGCTTTAGAAGAATCTACATAAAGCCAATATGCAGTTGCAATAAAAGCTATACCTAAAATAATGATTGTAAAACGCTTACTTATAGCGTTTGTTAGCGTTGTAAAACCATCTTCTTTATTTTTATTAAAGACATCATTACTCCATAATTGTGTTAAATAACTTTGCTCTACAGACTTTATGGCCTCCATTTCTATAACACCAGATGTTTGTTTTCCGCCTGCAAATAATTTATCTCCAGATGCTTTTTTTACAGGTTCAGACTCGCCAGTTACAAAGCTGTAATCAATTTTTGCGCTACCATTTATTAAAATACCATCTACGGGAATTAACTCTTGATTTCTTATTAATAATCGGTCTCCTTTTTCTATATCATAGACTTGAACTGGCACTTCTTCGTTATTAATAATTTTTGTAACTGCAATTGGGAAGTACGATTTATAATCGCGTTCAAAAGATAAAAATGAATAAGTTTTTTGTTGAAAGAATTTACCAAGTAATAAGAAAAATATCAATCCTGTTAAGCTATCAAAAAATCCTGATCCGTAGTTGAAAATAATTTCTATTGCACTTCTTAAAAACAATACTATTGCACCTAAAGCAATCGGTATATCAATGTTTAAAACCTTGGTTTTAATAGCTTTATACGCCGAAATAAAATAATCTTGTGCCGCATAAAACACTACAGGTAATGAATACGCAAACATTAACCACCTAAAAAGATGTTTGTATTTTTCTAGCCAATACTCGTCTACCTCAAAATACTCAGGAAAAGACAAAAACATGACATTGCCAAATGCAAAACCAGCAACACCAAGCTTATATATTAAGCTTCGGTTAACGTTTTCTTTTCCTGTTTTATAATCGTCTAAACTGATGTATGGCTCATAACCTACAGAGCTAAGAAGCAAGACTAGTTCTTTTAAGCTAAACGTTTCTGTATTATAAGTTGCTCGTACGGTCTTTTTACCGAAGTTTACTTGAGATTGCGAAATAGCAGGATTTAATTTGTTTAAATTTTCTAAAATCCAAATACAAGAACTACAATGAATATGCGGAATGTAAAGCGTAACAATTTGTGTTTTGCTATCGTCAAACTCTACTAATTTTTCAATAATTTTTTCTTGTGAAAGAAAATCGTACTTACCTTCTATCTCTTTAGGAACAGCTCCTGGTGAAGATTGAAGATCATAGTAACATGTTAAATCGCTTTCCGAAAGAATTTCGTAAACCGTTTTACAACCATTACAACAAAACACTTTTTCATCTTTTGTTATTTTGGTATCTGTACATGTATCACCACAATGATAACATACTTTTGCTTCCATAATTTGCTCATTTTACCTGTAACAAAGGTTACAATTTCCTTCCTTTAAATTTATGATATTTGTCATAATATACATATTTTTGAATTGAAAGAATATTTTATTAGGTATGAGCAAATGTGAGCAGTGTATTGTTAGGCAATTTAATAGTTTAAAAACTCTAACAAAAGATGAGTTAATGCGTGTATCTGCGTGTAAAACAACGCAGGTAATTAAGAAAGGTGACACCATTTTTGAAGAAGGTGACACGCTAAACGGTATTTATTGCATTAGAGATGGTGTGTGCAAAATGACTAAATTAAGTGAGAATGGTAAAGACCAAGTTGTAAAACTTGCACTTAAAGGCGGAATGATTGGTCAACGCTCTTTAGTTAGTGGAGAACCATCTAACCTTACTGCTACTGCTGTAAATGATATGCAAGTTTGCTTTGTTCCTAGAAGTGAAATTATCCAAGATTTACAAAAAAACCCTGATTTTTCTATGGACGTATTAAAAAATATGGCCAAAGATTTAAAAAACTCAGATGATCAGCTTGTAGACATGGCACAAAAAACGGTAAAGCAACGTCTTGCTAATACGCTTGTTTACATTCATCAAAAATTTGGGAGTGATGAAAATGGTTTTTTGGTACTAACCTTATCTAGAGAAGATTATGCCAGTATTGTTGGTACTGCTACAGAAAGTGCTATTAGAATCTTATCTCAATTTAAAAAACAAGGATTAATTAGTACAAAAGGAAAGCAAATAAAAATTGAAGACGAAGCAGGTTTACTGAGAGTTGAGTAAACTTTATCATATTTTAATAAAAAAAGGTGCAACAATTAATTGTTGCACCTTTTTTGGTTTTAGTTAGTTACTTAGTTAGATGTTTAGCTATTGATATACTTTTACGTAATCTATTATAAACTCTTGAGGAAAAACTGAATCGTCTACATCAGGACCACCAAAATTACCACCTATTGCCATATTTAAAATAATAAAAAATGGTTTATTAAAAGGATAGTTCTTTTTATCTTTTTCTTCTGGTGAGAAGGTATATACCAACTGATTATCTATATAAAATTGAATAGCATCTTTGCTCCAATTTGTTTTATAGACATGAAAACCTTCTTCAATATTCTCTAAAGTTTCTACATTAGTATTTATAGATTGACCAAAGCTAGATGGTGTATGTAAGGTTGTATGGATCTCATGAGGTGTTTTACCAACATACTCCATTATGTCAATTTCGCCACAAGCAGGCCAACCTACTTCTTCAATATCTGATCCTAGCATCCAAATTGCTGGCCATAAACCATGTCCTAGAGGTAATTACAGTTTCGTTAGGTGAATTGTATAAATTCCAATTAGCACCATTAAACTCTAATAATCCCTTGGAATTTGCAACGTAAATATATTTATCTGAAGATTGAGATATATCCCAATTTTGATTTGATGCGTTGTATTGCTTAGGTGAAAAATATTGTATAGGTGGTAAGTTTTGAGACTTAAGCACAAAAAAAGCAAACAGAAAAGCAACAACAATAAGGCTTTGCTTGTTATTAACCAAACATCTTAAAATACAGTTTTGCATATGACAATATACAAAATGTATGGTTAATTATTAAGGTTTAGATGTACACTTACTATTTACCGATACAATATGTAACTTACCTTATATTTATTAGGGTTAGAGCATTTGGGCAACAAATAGGATACAAAAAACACCCAAAAAGGGTAAATTAAGGGCAATCATTAATAAATTCAATTACGAATATAGCATAAAAAACCACTCATAAAGAGTGGTTTCATACATAAAAACATCAACCGTTAATTAGCTGTTCCAGAGCCTAAATAAACGCTGTTTGACACGATACTACCATCTGCTGTAGTAAATGCTATAAAAAGCTCAACAGTATCTCCTGCATAGGTACTTGGAATTGTAATGATTTGTGATCCTACAGTTCTATCAGCACCATCAAGAATATACATTGATTCTTTTTTACTTGGATTGTAAACTAAAACCATTGCTTTATCGGTTGCATTTGCATTACCTTCAGCAGAGTTGTCATCCCAAGTAAATTCTACTTGTCCCGCAGTTGCTAAATCTGTTGCAGGGTTCAATGCTCCAGATAGATTACCTCTACTTAATAAAGCTAAAGAATAATCTACTGTAAAGTTTGGTGCAGCTCCTGTAATAGCATTATTCAATACATATGACATTGCTGCATTAAACTCTGTTTTTTGTACCGCATAAGATTTATACCCTTTCTTGATAAAACCTAAATTCGGTTGAAGATACTCCAAAGTAACAGTAAACTTGTTTCTTTGGTTAACTTGTCCTTCTGTTCGTGGATTTGCCACATTTGAAGGCTTAATTCTCAAATAGTCAATACCTTTCCAAGAAGCACCAACTACGTTTCCTACTTTACCTGATACACCGCCCAGGATTCCTTGTGAAATAACACCCATTGTATATAAAATTTAAAATTAATACTTGTTCGAAGTTGGTACGGACTTGGTACGGTCTTTAACCAACACAAGTAATATATGGCAAATACTATGCTAATAGATTGATTTGGTTTTGTTGCCCTTTGTTGCCCGATTTTGCTTTTTAGAAAATAGATTTTGTATGTATGACACTTTTAAATCTGCCATTTTTGAAATTACTTTTTGAAGTTCAGCTTCTTTTTTACAAATTGCTGACACTATATTAATATGCTTTTGTAACTCAAATTCATCACTTAACAACGAGGTGTAACTATTTTTTAAGGTGTTTCTGCAATCATCTATTGAGATAAATGGAATAACACTCCCTTTTAAATAATAAGCATAAAAACCGCCTATTTGCAACATCATTGATAAATGGTAAAGGGTTTGTTTTTCTTCTTCGGTTGATGTAGATACAACAAAACAATTAGGACAAGGATTTATTAAAGGCTTTCCGCAGTTTTGCCCTTTGTTCAGAATAAAAAAATGAGGTTGCGAGTAGGTTCTTCCGATTTGGTGTGTTTTCAGTTCAAAAGTTGACATAGCTATCCAATTTAAAATTGCTTCGCTACGCTTCGCACCATTAATTTTTTAAAAGAAAAACAATAAAAAAAGAAAGCCGTATGTTCTTGTGGCGTGGATAAGGCTGTCAAGGTTTTTGGAAAAAATACTACCCTCTTTTTTTAATAATATTGGGGTGGAGATTTTTTTCAAAACCCGTAGGGCTTGACCTTTATAGCCTTGCGCGTTGGCTGTGGTAGCCACATATATTTGCTACCTTTTTTTATTTATTTTTTGTTGTTCTAAAACATCTAATATGTCTTGTTTTTTGTAAAAAATTCTGTTGCCCATACGAATTGGATTTAAAATGCCGTGTTTATTCCAGGAATGTATTGTTACTAAACTTATCCTTAAATAATCAGCTACTTCTTGTCTTGTTAGGATTTCATCATTTTGTTTTTTAGATAATTCTTTAAGGTAGTTTTCAATTTTAAACATTAGTTTATCTGCTACCGCATCTGCTAATTCATCTATTGTAACCTCTGTGATTTGGATTGTTTTTGTAATCATCTTGTTTTCTTTTTAGTTAATTGATTTCCAATTTTTGGGGCATAAACTCTTAAAAAAATAGGTTACAATACGTATTTGAGCATTGGATGAAGCGGTTGTATGGGTAGCGTTTTAAATAGTTGTTTGATAAAACAGCATTTAAACAAGCTACTTATACAGGACTTTTAGGCAATAGCTTTTTGTTTTTTTGAGGTACGAGAAAAAGCAATATGCTATGGCGTATTACTACATTTTATGAACCTATTTTTTTAAAACCGCTGACTTGGGTAGTGGGGAAAAGTGGTCTTTTATATTTGTTAACGAAATGAAACAAACAAAGACTTGAGGTAAGGAATACTTGGACTTAACGATGGTTTTGTGCAGCTTGAATAAGGTAACGAATATGCATCATTTTAAGCTAAATTTTCATATGGCTATTGTTTCAGTTTAGTTCGGATTTTTATTAAAAGTTCGGATGTGAGCGTGGGAAAAGCGGCTATTTTACATAATGGCGTTATAACTACAGCTTTGGTGATGCGGTGGGTGTAGCGGCTGCTATTATAACTACCCGTTATGTAAACATAGCTTGGGGTAGTTTTTGGTGTGAGGGATGGCAACAGCTCTTTGCTTTTTTATTGTACTACTTTTAAAATATAATAGCAAATAAAATAAGCAATGTGCTGTGTGAGGGTTGGCAACCAAAAACTACAAGTGCGGTGGATAGCGGAACAAAACAAAAGACAGAGGATTTTGAGGTACGAAAAAACTGGGTTTTGGGTTGTGGGGACAATTACCAACTCATTCGTTGTAATCTAACTGCATTTAAAATTGCTAATAATGCTACTCCTACATCTGCAAAAACTGCTTCCCACATTGTAGCTAAACCACCTGCTCCTAAAATTAAGACAATGACTTTAACACCAAAAGCTAAAATGATATTTTGCCAAACGATTTTTCGTGTGGAACGACTTATTTTAATGGCTCTAACAACTTTTGAAGGTTGGTCGGTTTGAATGATAACGTCTGCTGTTTCAATAGCTACATCACTACCCAAACCACCCATTGCAATTCCAACGTTACTTGCTGCTAAAACAGGCGCATCGTTTATACCATCCCCTATAAATGCTACTTTATTTTCAGGATTCTTTTTTAAAATTTCAACTTCGTTTAACTTATCTTCTGGTAATAAACCACCTTTAGCATTTTCAATATTTAGTTCTTTAGCGACTTGTTGAGTAATGGAATCTTTATCACCAGAAAGCATCATAATATTTTTAATGCCTACTTTGTGTAATGCTGTAATTGTTTCTTTTGCATCTTCCTTTAATTCATCTGCTATGACTACATAACCTGCAAATTGATTATCGATTGCAACTAATACTATCGATTCTACAATAGATTCCGTTTCCGTTGGAACATTTATATTATTCGCAGTCATTAAGGCTTTATTTCCTACTAAAACTGTTTTACCATTTACAATGCCTTTTAATCCTTTACCTGCAATTTCAGAAATGTCTTGTGCTTCAAAATCTTCTCCTTCTGCTTTATACTCTAAAATGGCTTTAGCAATTGGATGTGTGGATTGTTCTTCCATCGCCATCAGGTACTTCATAAACGTTGCCTTTTCTAATGTTATGGGTTTGATTTCCTTTATTTTGAATACCCCGTGAGTAACGGTTCCTGTTTTGTCCATTACTACCGTATTCACTTGGGTCATTGCATCCAAGAAGGATGCACCCTTGAATAGAATACCGTTTCGGGATGCTGCACCCAACCCACCGAAGTAACCCAGGGGAATGGAAATCACCAATGCACAGGGACAAGAAATTACCAGAAAAATCAAGGCCCGGTATAACCACTCCTGAAATACGTACCCGTCCACAAAAAAATAAGGTAAAAACGTTAAGCATACTGCTAAGAAAACTACGATAGGAGTATAGATGCGTGCAAATTTCCTTATAAACAGTTCGGTCTTTGATTTACGTGCTGTGGCATTTTGCACCATATCGAGAATTCGAGCAATGGAACTATCCTTAAATTCCTTGGTGGTTTCCACTTCTACAACACCTTCTAGATTGATGCTCCCGGCAAAAACCTTGTCTCCTTTGGCAATGGTGTCGGGTTTGCTTTCCCCCGTAATCGCTGCGGTATTGACCGATGCTTTTTTAGATAGCAATTGGCCATCTAAAGGGAACTTTTCACCTACGCGCACTTGTATTTTTTCTCCAATTTCAACGGTCTCGGGATCGACCGAAACATAATCGCCGTTCCGATACACCACGGCCTCATTAGGACGTACATCAAGAAGCGCCTTTATGTTGCCCTTTGCTCGTTTTACAGCTGCGTTTTGGAAAAGTTCGCCCACGGCGTAAAACAGCATTACGGCCACACCTTCCGGGTATTCCCCAATGGCGAACGCCCCTAAGGTTGCGATAGACATTAGGAAGAATTCGGTAAAGAAATCACCGTCCCTGATACTTTTCCATCCCTCTTTTATAACAGGAAAACCAACGGGGATGTAGGCTACCGCATACCAAGCGATTCGTACCCAACCTTTAAAAAACGGAAAGGCATCAAAGTAATCAATAGCAATTCCCGCTATCAACATCACAAAACTGAATATGGAAGGGATGTATTCCTTAATGCTCAGTTGTGATGAAACCTTATTTTCAATTGAAGGATCCTTGAGGTCTCTTAGATTTAGTTTTTTCTTTTTCATATATGTTTTATTTTAAAATAGTTTTAGAACAAAAAATACCATTGTCAATAGATAGACGATATAGGCTGCATCGAACGCGAATATCTGCCATCTGCTAAAACCGTGAAGTTCCTTGCTTTGATGGACAAAAAGGGAGTACAAAAGCGGCATCAGTCCAACGAAGGCAAGATTCACCCAAAACAACTGGAAATCTTCGATAGGGGTAGTAACCAGCGCCAACGGGAAAAAGGCGACCGTCATCGTAACAGCATTATCTGCGATAACACTAGTGGTGCCTGCCGTTACTTCGCCTCCTTTCACCACGCTCCAGGTCTTAAATATTTCAGGCGCGGTGGTCATTATACCCGTGATGAACAATCCCCCAACGATTTCAGAAATATTCAGGGCCGAAACAATATTTTCTGTTGCCTTAACAATAAAAAAAGCACCCACAGCTATGGCCAGGGCCCCGGCCACGGATAACCAGACTTTCTTTTTGTCCCATTCTACTTTTTCGCCCTTTTCCCTGCCTTTTATAATGGCATGCGTTAAAAAAGCAGCATAGGCAGCCAGCATAATATAGCCATCGATGGGTTGTAATCCACGCCAGGCTTTGGGAAGGGTTAGTATAGCTACCAAAGCAATGATTGCCAGGTAGGGGATGGACAATACCGAAACAGAACGTTTGTTCAGAGCCAGTAGGTTGGCATCCAGATGTTTTTGGTGTTCCTTATTATTTTTAAATTGCTTTCTGGAAGCGAAATAGGCTATGCTAACCATCAACGGAATGGAAATTATATTGGAACCCAAAAGGTTGCCCAGACCAATTTCCGATACTCCCCGGGCTGCACTGGTAACGTTTACAGCTACCTCGGGGCTGGCGGTCACAATGGCAAGGAGAGCTGCTCCTGCAGAAGCTGTAAGCCCCCATTGCTTACGGAGCATCTTTAAAGGCGTCAAGAGTTGGTCCGCACCCCAATGGGCAGCCCAAGCTGCCAATCCCAATACTACTACCCAAAGCCAAACGTTCATAACTAATCGTTGTTTATAATTTTTCTGTTACCCTCAGTATATTTCAACTTTTTATTTTCCGATATTTTCTGGTCTTTTTTTTGTTGGCTTTGAAAGATCAGGAGTAAAATCACTCCCGTGCTAATCCAGACATCTGCGGTATTAAATACAGGGTCAAAAAAAGTAAATTGATTACCTCCCCAAAATGGCAGCCACTCCGGAAGCCTTGTATCAATAATGGGAAGGAACCACATATCCACGACATTGCCATTTAAAAATCCAGCATATCCACCCCCTGACGGGAATATTTCTGCAACGTTTTGTACTGCCGGATCACTTTTTTCAAAGATCAGTCCGTAAAATGCACCGTCAATCAAATTACCCAATGCACCTGCGTATATAAATGCTGCACAGATTACAAAAACCTTTGCATATCCTTCACGTATCATCTTTTTGATATAAAAAGTCCCCCAAACAATGGCGGCCAGCCGAAATAGGATCAAAACAAGCTTGGCCAGATATCCCTCCCCAAACTTAAAGCCCCAGGCCATTCCGGGATTTTCCAAAAAATGCAAGCGAAACCAATCCAGGCCAAATACGTAGTACTCCTCGCCATAATAAAAATGGGTCTTCACATAAATCTTTATGGTCTGGTCTATTGCCAACAACAGTAAAATCAATAATGCTACACTACTTTTATTCATAATTTCCTATTGTTTCCCAACGTCTTGTGCAACATATATTTGCATTATTTAGATAATTTTAAAATTCTTATGGCGCCCCGCATTACAAACGTGAAGACGATGCCGCCAATCACCAAATCGGGCCATTTGCTATTCAGAAAATAGACCAGTACCCCTGCCACTATAACCCCACCGTTTACAATAATATCATTGGACGTAAAAATGGCACTGGCCTGCATATGGGCCTCCTTACTTTTAGCCTTGTTTATCAACCAAAGCGAAATAAGGTTCCCCAGTAGGGCTAAAATGGAAACTACAATCATCCACTGGAACATTGGTGTTTCACTACTGGTAAAAAACCTTCTTAATACCTCTGCAAAACCAAGTGTTGCCAATGCCATCTGAAAATACCCGCTGAATTTTGCGACCTTCTTTTTTCTTGAAATGGCACCGCCTACCGCGAATAGGCTTAGCGCATATACGATGGAATCTGCCAGCATATCCAACGAATCCGCCACAAGTCCCATAGAAGAGGAAATCCAACCTGTGGTCATTTCGATAACGAAAAAACCAAAGTTGATGCCCAAGACCCACCAAAGGATTCTTTTTTGTTTGGATTGGTCTTCCATTACGGGTGGTTCGGCTTCTGTGGTTCCCTCTAAAGAATCCCCAAGGTTTAAACCGGCTATTGATGTTTGTATATCTTCAATGCCATCCACATGATATACTTCCAATTTCCTGTTGGGAATATCAAAATCCAAATATTTCACTTGAGCATAAGATTCCAACTTCATCCGGATCATCTGCTCTTCCGAAGGGCAATCCATTTTGGTTATCTTAAATGTTGTTTTCTCCATTATCTCTTTTTTTATTTTTAATATTCGTTATAATAGTTGTCCTTTATCCGGATACAATTGTTACAAAATCCTTTTAGCAGCAGGTTTACTTCTTCTGCCTGAAACCACTCCGGCAAAGGCACTTTTGCTCTTCATCTTTCTCCCATTTACCAATGTATGTTTCCCAGTAGCTCTTTTGAATTTTTAGGAACCCCCGCAGGCTATCCGGTTTCATCAAAGACATAGACATTTCATTTCTTTGCCTGTATGCTGAATTATTCAGTGTCTGGACACCCTTCTGGAGGAATAATGTTTTTTGCACTCTTTTAGGAGCAGCGTCTTTTCGCTGAAACTTTTCAGTGTCATAGAAAACCTCCGCGGCTTCTTTTCCACTCATGCAGATCGTTTCCTTTAACATCAAACGGGTTCTAAAAATATCGGACCAAAGCTTTTGACGCTTTTTCTGAATAAATTCATAGCCGTCACGAAGTAGCGTCAAACTACTATCGATGTTTTTGTCTTTCGGAATAGTTCTCATGCTCTTTACATTTTTAAAATATTTATTTTATTTTTTAGACCATAAACTTAAACTTAATACAAACTGATTTAAGTCTTATGAAATGATTAAAAACTGCCTAATCCGATTTTACAATTAAATTAAGGCCGTTAAATATGCAACGCTCTGTCTTCGGTGGCTGCCAGACAGGCCTCTTTAAAGGTTTCTGAAAAAGTTGGGTGCCCGTGGGACATCCTTGCAACATCTTCGGCAGATGCCCTGAATTCCATCGCTACCACCGCTTCGGTATAGCTGTCTGCAATGCGTGGCCCTATCATATGCACTCCCAATATCTCATCAGTTTCTTTATCTGCGATTACTTTTATGAAGCCGTCGGTGTCCATACTTATTTTCGCCCTTGCGTTGGCCTTAAAAGGAAAAGAGCCTGTTTTAATACTTCTTCCTGCTTCTTTCAATTCTTCTTCGGTTAAGCCTACCCCGGCCACTTCGGGCTGGGTATAAACAATATTAGGAATAAGCGAATAATTGATATGTGGCTTTTGATCTGCTATCCTTTCGGCTACAAAAACGCCCTCTTCACTGGCTTTATGGGCAAGCATTGCCCCTCGGATTACATCCCCAATGGCATATACACCCTTGACATTGGTTTCAAGGTTCTCATTTACCGTTACCTGTCCTTTCTCATTGGTTTCCACGCCAATGTTTTCAAGGCCTAAATTGGCGGTGTACGGTTTCCGGCCAATGGCCATAAGGCAATAGTCGCCTTCTAAATTCATTTCTTTTTTATCGGACAGGTTTTCCGCTTTCAATTCAACTTTGTTGTCCGTTGCTGTTGCATTGGTCACTTTATGTTCCAAATAAAACTCAATTCCCTGTTTTCTTAGGGAACGATGCAATTGATGTCCCAGTGCGCCATCCATAGTGGCGATGAGGCTATCAAAATATTCCACAATAGACACCTTAGAGCCCAGGCGGGCGAAAACAGAACCTATCTCAACCCCGATAACGCCTCCACCAACGACCATTAAATGCTCGGGAATTTGGCCTAAGGCAAGGGCTTCGGTAGAAGAGATGATCCGCTTTTTATCGATTTCAATATTGGGCAGTGAAGCGGGTTTGGACCCTGTGGCAATGATGATTTTATCGGTTGCTATGGTTTCCGTTTTATCTTCGCCCTTAATCTCAATCGTGTTTTTATCCCTGATGGTACCGTGACCTTCATATACGGAAACCTTGTTCTTTTTCATCAGATACCCAACGCCATTGATGATTTCCTGTACCACATCCTGAACCCTTTGGTTCATTTTTTTGATATCGACATTGGCTTCTTTTACATCAATCCCAAAATTTTCGAATTGATGTTTGAGTTTGTAATAATGCTCAGAGGCTTCAAGCCAGGCTTTTGACGGGATACAGCCCACGTTAAGGCAGGTGCCGCCAAGCGTGCTGTACCTTTCAATAATGGCTACTTTTAATCCTAATTGGGCGCAACGTATAGCGCTTACATACCCGCCAGGGCCAGAGCCTATAATTGTTACATCATATTTTTCCATATTCGTAAATTTTTTAATTAAATAAGGTGGGGGAAACCTTAAGCTGACCAGGGGCGCAAGGGTTCAGTTTTAAGGTACTCCCACCTATTATTTTTTACTACAATTTTTACATACCCCTTTTAATACCAGGTTCAAATCGTTTATTTCATAATCGTCCGGCAAGTTTTGTTTCGATATTCTATCCGGCAAGCAAATAGTTTTTCCGCAAACGGTACAATGAAAATGCATATGTAAATCTGTACCGTATTTACCTTTGGCCTTTTTATCGGAAATTGCAAATTTTGCCACTCCTGTCCCATCATTAATCTGATGAATTAGCCCTTTATCTTCAAAAGTTTTTAGGTTTCGATAAAAGGTAGTTCTGTTTGCCGTTTTGTTTTTTTCGCTTTTAGCGATAAAGACTTTTTGCATTTCGTTTAAACTTACTGCATAGGTCTTCCTATTGAGGTATTTGTGAATTTTCAACCTCATTTCAGTGGGACGTATCCCTTTTGACGATAATTTTTTTTCCGTTTTTGTCATTTTATATTCTTTCGAAAAACAGTCTAAGTCCGGATCTAATCTTTTTTATAAGCCAAAAGCCTTAACGCATTAAAAACCACCAGAAGCGTCGAACCTTCATGGATTACTACAGCCACTCCAATATTTGCCAAGCCGAATATGGTTGAAGGTATAAGCAGGGCCACAATACCAAGGCTAACCCAAAGGTTTTGCCTGATAATCGCCTTTGCCTTCCTGCTTAAGCCTATGGCAAAGGGCAGGGTTTCCAACTTATCGGCCATTAGCGCAATATCCGCCGTTTCCAAGGCTACATCACTTCCCGCAGCACCCATAGCTATGCCTACAGTGCTGTTTGCCATGGCAGGGGCATCATTAACGCCATCGCCCACCATTGCCACCTTGGATTCCTTTTCTTTTAATTCTTTTATAGCATCCACTTTTTCTTCCGGCAATAGGCTCCCCCAGGCATCGGTCAATCCTATTTCTTCTGCTACAGCGTCTGCTACCTTCTGGTTATCTCCGGTAAGCATGATCATTCGTTTAATGCCGATTTCTTTTAATTTTTTGAGGGTTCCCTTGGCGGCTTCACGAGGGGTATCCATTAATGCAATGATGCCTATATATTCTTCATTTTTTCGTATAAGCATTGTTGTATTTCCACCACCTTCAAGACCACGCACTTTCGTAGCTATTTTTTCGGAAGGTGTACTCTCATCAAGCCCTTCGTACAGGTCGAGGTTACCTATATAGATTTTATCATTGCCAAACGATGCTTTAATCCCTTTACCCAGAACTGCCTCCAAATTAGAGGCATTTGGGATTTCCTCGCCTTCCAGACGCTCTTTTCCATCACGAACTACAGCTTTGGCCAGGGGGTGATCACTCAAACTTTCCACAGCTACTGCTATTTTGAGAAGTTCGTTTTCAGATATATTTCCAAGTGGCACCACTTGGGTAAGTTTTGGCTTTCCTTCCGTTAGAGTTCCGGTTTTATCAAAGGCGAGGGCGGTAATAACCCCCAGGTCCTCCAGAGGGCGCCCTCCTTTAATTAATACCCCGCCACGGGCAGCTCTGGCCACTCCACTCAATACAGCACTTGGGGTCGAGATTGCCAACGCACAGGGACTTGCAGCTACCAGTACCGCCATTGCCCGGTAAAAGCTCGCGCTAAAGGGTTCGTCAATAACTAAAAAAGCGAACAAAAGAATCCCGACCAAAATAAGGACGGACGGCACAAAATATTTTTCAAATTTATCGGTGAGCAACTGGGTAGGTGATTTTTGGGTCTGGGCCTCGTTAACCAGTTTCACCAATCGGGAAAGCGTTGAATCTTTGGCTGCTTTGATCACTTTAATTTCCAAAGTATTGTTCCCATTGATCGTTCCGGCAAAAACGCGGTTTTCATCCTTGATATCATCTTGCGCCGAATAATCCTTGTCAACATCTTCTACGGGAACTTTATCTACCGGTACACTTTCCCCGGTAATCGGAGCTTGGTTGACACTGCTTTTTCCGTTGACCACAACGCCATCGGCAGATATTTTACTGTTCGGCTTGACCACGATAATATCGCCTATACCCAATTTTTCGATACCCACCTCTTCGGTTTTGCCATCTTTTTTGAGCAAAGCTGTTTTTGGTGCGAGATCGGCAAGGGCCGCTATGGACTTTCGGGCCTTGTTCATTGCATAGTGTTCCAGGGCGTGGCCAAGGCTGAACAGGAACAGCAAGAGTGCACCTTCGGCCCATTCTCCCAGAACAGCGGCACCTATGGCGGCCACCAACATTAAAAAATCGATTTCAAAACCACCTTTGGCAACGGTCTGTATGGCCTCTTTTGCCGTAAAGTAACCCCCAAAAAAGTAAGCACCTATGTATAAAGTAAGACTGACCCAATCTGGGATGGATGCAACATAGGAAAGTCCGAAACCTATCCCGAGAAGGGCGCCGCAGATAATAGAAAAAATAAGCTCCGTATTTTTACCGAAAATCCCACCGTGGGCGTGCCCTTCTCCTTCCTCGTGGGTCTCGCCCTCTTTGTGCTCGTGCCCCTCTGTGGAAGTTTGTTCTTTAGTATCTTCCTTCTTTGAACGCTCCTGTTTTTTGGATGCTTTGGTGTAATCATTTTCGTTTGAAGAACTCCGCTGAATCTGAAGGTATTCTTTTTCAATTTGTTTACTTATTTCATCAAAATTCGTTTGCTTTTTATCAAATTCAAGTCGTACCATTCCAGAGCCTGAAACGGAAACTTCCAAAACTCCATTGATTGCCAAAAGGCTTTTCTCGATGGAACGAGCGTGCCTTGTATGTCTAATCCCCTCAACCTCTAAAAGAAGATGACCATATTTTTCTGTAATTTCTGCCCCGGCATTTTCCGCCAAAGATTGAATTCGGTCAATAGAGATAATGTCCGGATCATAATGAAAGCACAGTTGCGGCACCGTATCTTCCTGATCATCTACTATATGTACTTTTTCAAGACCCTCTTTGGCCTCTAATTCAGCAATGAGCCTTTGCACACAAGTGTCTTTTTCATTTGGCACCTGAGGTAGCAATACCGGAATTTTTAGTTGTAGCTTTTTCATATCCCTATTGGTTTAATATCCATCTTTTAGCTTCTTCCTTTTCGGTAAAGTCGAAATATTTAACTTCCGAGCTTGTAAAAAAATCAGTGGCTTTAGCAGCCCATTCCTGCCATTCTTTTTCACCCACAAAGGCCATCTTTCCATAATCTGAAATATGGGCGGTATCAACTTTTAAATCTTCCCATAAGCCTTTGAGATCGTAGCCCTTAAAGTTAACTAGTTCAAAAAAGAAATTCACCTTATTTCCATTTTTGACAATATTATGTATCAAAGGATGGATTTTCTCTATATCCTCTTTAGTAATCTTACCGCTTATTGAAGCGGATATCAAATTGCTTTTTTCGACATTTTTGATTCGTATCATTGTTTTAAGTTTTTATGAGCAGATTGGTCTATGTTATATTTTAGCTTCTTTGCTTTTTGGCATTTTACACATGCCCCCTTCAAAACTAAATTTACTTCGGTTATTTCGTATTTGTCAGGTAAATTTTCCTGTGGAACTTTATTGGGCAAACAGAAGGTTTTGCTGCAATTCATACAGTGAAGGTGTAAGTGTAGATCCAGCGAATTCTTATCAGAATATGCATATTTTGCGGTAGCCGTACCGTCATCAATTTGATGTATAATCCCTTTCTTTTGAAATAATTTTATACTCCGATAAATTGTTGTTCTATCTCGTGTATGTTTACTTTTTTTAACGAAAGCCGTTTCTATTTCCCTTAATGTTACAGCATAAAACTTTCTTTTGAGATATTTATAAATAAATAATCTCATTTTGGTAGGTCTAATCCCGTTGTTTCTAAGTGTTTCTTCGGCTTTGGTCATCTCATAAAATTAAACGCCACTACATTTCTCACATATTCCCTTTACTACCAGATTGATATCCTCTGCCACATAGCCTTCGGGCAGGTTTATCTGAGGGATTTTGTGCTCTGTAAGGCACACGGTTTCCCCGCAACTATTGCAATGAAAATGTAAGTGAAGGTCGTTTCCCACCTCACATTCACAATTGTCTTCGCACAGGGCATATTTAATGATGCCGGTGCCATCCTCAATTTGATGCACGATTCCTTTTTCTTCAAATGTCTTCATAGTACGGAAAAGCGTACTCCTTTCCGAGCTTTCGAAATCCTTTCCAAGGTCGCCTAAGCTAACGGCCACATTCAGTTGTGCCAGCCGTCTATAGGTCATCAAGCGCATTGCCGTAGGGCGGATGCCTTTGCTTTCCAACTTTTTTACTATTTTTTCCATTTGCTATAAAAGTATTTAGGGGTCGTAACGCTTTATGGATTCCCCGGTTTTTATCTGGAAGGCATCTTCAATATCGGAAAGATAAATTATTCCGTCACCGGGTTCAGTTGTTTTTGCATTCTCAAGGATAATATCTATTGCTGATTGTGCTTCTTCGTTTTGACATACCAGTTCTAACTTTACAACCGGACTGTCTGTTACACGGAAATCTAAAGAAGGTGATGCGCCTTTTGCTTTAAAAGCCCCGGTACCTTCCCCCTGGGAAAGCGTCATACTTTTGAATCCACTTTCACTAAGGGATTCTATCACTTTTTGAACTCGTTTCGGTTTTATAAATGCTTTTATTTCTTTCATTGCTGTAATATTAATTTTAGTATTAAGGATGAACCCTCTGGAATTTTAATTAAGACAAACATTTAACAGAGAGTCCATCCATCTAATTTTTTTAATTTAATGACCATGGGAAGTCTGGCTTTTCTGCATTTCAGAAACCAGATAATAGGCATTATTATAGGCAACCAACGTACCTTCAGGCAGAGGCTCCAGCAGTTTAATTTCAACCCAACCATCTTCATTTATTCCCGTTCTAACCTGCACTGGTTTCAATTCCCATTCGGTTTCACCATCTTCCTGGTGTTTTTGGGCCGTAAAGATGTAGGGATTTCCTTCTTCTTCAATTATTGCTTCTTCCGGTAAGGCAGGAACAGCTTCTTCACCGGTCCTGATTTTTCCGTTTATATACATCCCCGGAATTAGAAAATCTTCTTTATTATCGATTTCTGCATGCACATGTACCGCTTTGGGGTTTTGTTCAAATTGTTTCCCCACTGAATAAATTTCCCCGGTTAAATTACTGCCTGGAACCGATTCCAGTGTAAACGCAATCTTTTGGCCTTCTTTCACCTTATAAATATCTTTTTCAAAAACCATTAGATCGGCATGAACATGTTCATTATCAACTACCATAAACATGCTGGTTTGCGGCTCCACATACTGTCCTATCTGCACCAGTACTTTTTCTATATAACCTCCAATTGGGCTTACTACCGGAATATATTCATATAATTCACCGTCTCTAACCTGGGAAGCATTTAGGTTTAACTGGCGCAATTGCGATTCGTACCCCCGCACTTCACCTTGTACAGACTGGTAATCTGATTGGGTTTGTTGAAAAGATTTTCCAGATCCTACCTCTGCTTCATATAAACGTTTCTGTCTTTCAAATTCCTTTTCCAAAAATTGCATCCTACTATATGCATTAATATAATCAGACTGCATTCTGGTTAAATTTGGGTGAGAAAGATAAGCCAACACCTGACCTTTATTTACCTTATCCCCCTCAATAACCTTTATAGAAGTTATATTACCGCCTAAAATTGCCGTAACGGTAGCTTCATATTGTGGCGGCACTTCTAACTGGCCATTGGCTTCCACAATACCGGACAAAGCTTTTTTAGGCAAGGTATCTACTTTAATCCCCAGACTATTGAATTTCATTTCTGAAAGATGTACCGAACGCATCCCTCCTTCTTCTTCATCTCCTTCCTCACCGTGATTTTCACCTTCTTCGGTATTAGTAGTTGCAGTTTCACTGGAAGCATCTTCCCCTGCCGCAGGATTTTCTTTACATCCAAAGAATATGCTGAGCGTTAAGGCAAGCATTAGAATATTTATTGATCTTGTATTCATATCGATTTTCTTATTTTAATTTTTAATTTGAATTCTTAAGGTAATATTCCAGTTGGTAACGGCTGTCGAGATAATCGTTAAAAGCACTCCAGGCATTTACCTCGATTCTAATGGCATCTCTTATATTTTGAAGGAAAGTTATATAATCTATAGCTCCCTCTTTAAATGCTAATACTGACCCTTCCTGTTGTTCCTGTGCTAAAGGAAGTGCTTCATCCCTATAATAATTCCATGAGTTTCTCCATTTGATATAGTCTTCACGCATATTTTTATAGGCGGTTTCCAGTTCGATTTTATCCTGATAAAAGTTTTGCTCTGCAATCTGTCTATTTACTTGTGCTTCCTGTGTACGGCCTAATTCCGGCCCAAAAAACAGCGGAATTTGAATTCCTATTTGATATTGGAAGAAACCCGATTGCCCGGCTATTTCCTGCCTACCGTACTGACCCTGAAATTTGGGCAAAAATTCAGATTTTCGTTCTCTGGTAACCGCTTTGGCAACATCTATCCTTTGTTCCGAAACCTGTAGCAACGGATGATTTTCAAGCGACTCTACCAGAAAGTTTAAAGGTTCGTCTAAAGTTTCAACAGGCAAATCTGGTACATCATAGATTGTGTCACTAACGAACCATAGGTTTAAACGCTGTATTGATTTCAGGTAATCTCGGTACGATTGTTCCAGCTGTATTTTAACCTCGTTCGCCTGGTTGGAGGTAGCAAGATATTCCAATTTGGAGGTGGCCTCTGTTTCATACCTGATTCTTGCAGCCCTTTCAATATCTTCAAAAATTGAATCCATTTTTCTATAAACCTGGAATGTCCTTTTAGTTGTATAAACCGAGGCCCAGGCCCTGCTTACTTCACGTTCAATTTCAATAGTAGATAACTCTAAGGCACTTTCAGCAAGGGCAACCCTTTCTTTCTGCAATTTTAACCGGGGGGCAATTCCAAAAATATCAATGCCTTGCTGTTGGACGCCAATTTGAGTATAGACCCCATCAGAGCCATTTCCTACTTCTTCTTTTCCTGTAAAGATTTGGGTATTTCCAAAATCATAGGCGGTTTTACGCAATACTTCCTCACTTTCAATTTCAAGTTGAGCAGCTTTTAATTGCGGAAAGTTTTGGATTGCCATTTCTTTAGCCTCTTGCAAACTAATAGTTTGTAAAGAATCCTGTTGTGAATATTCAGATGACATTGCATCAGATTGTGCATTTACAGAAAAGGTTCCGCCTAAAACAAAGCCAATTATCAAAATCGTAGCTAAAGATCGTGAATTGGAAGAACCAAGCTTGTTCTGTTCCTTTTTCTCCCGTCTCTTCTCTACAAATGTATAAAGGACAGGAAGAACCACCAGCGTAAGCAAGGTAGCCGTAAGCATACCACCTATAACAACTGTAGCAAGTGGTTGTTGAACTTCTGCACCGGCAGATGTGGAAAATGCCATTGGTAAAAAACCGAAAATATCTGTTGTTGCTGTTAACATAATAGGTCGTATTCGTTCTTTGGTTCCTGTAAAAATTCTATCTCTTATACTGGTTACTCCTTCTTCTTTTAAAGAATTGAATCTATTTATTAGTACCAGTCCGTTTAAAACTGCAACACCAAACAGAACAATGAAGCCTACACCTGCGGAAATGCTAAATGGCATACCTCTTAACCAAAGGGCAAAAACACCTCCGATAGCAGCCAATGGTATCGCCATATAGATCATGATAGATTGGGAAAAAGATTTTAAGGCAAAATATAGAAGCACGAAAATCAGGAATAAGGCTATCGGTACCACAATCACTAATCGGTCTTTGGCACTCTGAAGGTTTTCGAACTCCCCTCCATAAGTAATATAATAACCTGGTGGCAATTCTAATTCCTCATCTAATTTTTGCTGAATGTCGTTCACCACAGACTCTACATCCCTTCCCCGGGCGTTTACACCCACATAGGTTCTTCTGTAGGTATCATCTCTTGAAATTTGCATAGGCCCCGGAACATACTCAATATCTGCTATTTCTTTTATAGGCACCTGAGTTCCGTCTGGAAGATCGATATACATACCACGCAAATCATCAATATTCTTTCTATGATCTTCATCAAATCTTACTACCAGATCAAATCGTTTTTCACCTTCAAAGATGACTCCGGCTGTTCCTCCTGCAAAAGCTGTACTTATGTAATCATTGGCTTTTTGGATATCCAGTCCATATTGCGCAATTTTATCACGGTTAAATTTAACGGTCATTTGTGGGAGGCCTGATGTTCGCTCCGCGTTTACGTCTCCTGCACCAGGCACGGTTTGGATAATACTGGCCATTTCCTGTACCTTTTCCGACAACACCCCCAGGTCCTCTCCATATAGTTTAACCGCAATATCTTCTCTAACCCCCTCTAATAATTCGTTGAACCTTAATTCTACAGGTTGCGTAAACACAAGGTTTACCCCAGTAAGTTCTTTATTGAGTTTTTCCTTGATTTGCGCTATAAGTCCTTCTTTAGTTTCAGCAGTTGTCCATTTATCCTTATCTTTTTCAAGAATCAGGTACATATCTGCTATATCCATCGGCATGGGATCTGTTGGGATGTCGGCTACTCCAATTCTTGCTGTTGCCGTTTTAATTTCAGGAAAATTTTCTAAAAGGATATTCTCTATTTTTTTTGAAACATCAATAGACTCTGTTAATGAACTTCCTGGTCTTATTAAAGCCTGCATCGCGATATCCCCTTCATCTAATTGAGGCACAAATTCTCCTCCCATTCTCGAAAAAAGAAAACCGGCTAACACAAGCAGTACCACTGCAGATCCTATAACAATTAATTTCAGTTTTAAGGCTCCTTTTAATAAGGGCATATATACTCTTTGTATTCCGCCAATTATCTTATCACTGATTTTTTCCAGCCAACGTTCAAATTTTCCAAACCAGTTCTTTTTATTCTGAATTGGTTTCATGAATAAGGCCGACATCATAGGTACGTAGGTAAGACACAAGAAGATAGCACCTATCATGGCAAAACCGAAAGTGTAAGCCATCGGCTTAAACATTTTGCCTTCTACCCCGGTAAGAAAAAGAATGGGTGTAAATACGATAAGAATGATAATCTGTCCAAAAAATGCGGAACCCATCATCGTGGTTCCGGCATCATAGGCTACTTTATCCATTACGCCTTGATTGAATTTTAGCTTTCCAGACCTAATCCGTTTTTGGATCTCATACACCGTTCCTTCTATAATAATCACGGCACCATCTATAATAATCCCAAAGTCTATAGCTCCCAAGCTCATTAAGTTTGCCCATACATTAAATTGCTTCATTAATATAAAGGCAAAAAGCAAGGACAACGGTATGGTCGTGGCCGTTATGATGCCACCTCTTAAACTACCCAACAATAAAACAAGGGCAAATATCACGATTAGGGCGCCTTCCAGTAAATTGGTTTTAACGGTATCGGTCGTTCTGGCAATTAGCTCACTACGATCAATGATAGGGGCGATAGTGAGACCTTCTGGCAGGGATTTTTCAATTTCTGCCATACGATTCTTAACATTTTGAATAACCGCATTAGGGTTTGAACCTTTTAGCATCATTATTATTCCTCCCACGGCTTCCTTACCGTCTTGCGTAAAAGCACCATAACGTACCTGATTCCCAAAATGGACGCGTGTTGCAACATCTCCAATAGTTACGGGAATGTTGCCCTCGTTAATAATCGAAATATCTTTAATGTCTTCCAAAGAGCGAATAAGACCTTCACCTCTTATGAAATTTGACATTTTATTTTTTTCTATGTAAGCACCGCCTGTATTCACATTGTTCCGAGCGAGAGCCTCATACACTTGTGAAATACTAATACCCAAACTATTCAACTTATCTGGGTTGACAGTGACCTCGTACTGTTTAATACTGCCTCCATAAGAGTTGACCTCTACCACGCCTTCCAGTAATGTGAGTTGTCGTTTGATAACCCAATCTTGCACGGTGCGCAGTTCCATAGGCGAATACTTGTTTTCAAAACCCTCCTCTGGCTTTATAGTGTATTCATAGATTTGACCTAAACCAGTAGAGATGGGACCCATAGATGGACTTCCAAATTTTTCAGGGATAGATTCGCCCAGTTCGTTTAGTTTTTCCTGTACCAGCTGTCGAGGAAGATAGGTTCCCATATCGTCTTCAAAAACGATAGTAACCACGGAAAGGCCAAATCGGGAAACAGATCGTATTTCCGTAACCCCAGGTAAATTACCCATCGAAAGTTCAACGGGATAGGTTACAAACTGTTCAATATCTTCAGTGGCAAGATTTGGCGACTGGGTGATCACCTGAACCTGATTGTTAGTAATATCTGGCACCGATCCCAGGTTGACGGTCATCATGGACCAAATACCCGTCCCTATCAGCGCTAAGGTAAGTAGTCCAATAATAAATTTATTATTAATGGAAAATGCGATTATCTTATTAATCATATAAATAAAAATTTAATTCAGTTAAAATTCTTGATAATAATTTTGTGCCTAACAAAATCTATCAATAGGACCAAGGATCTAGTATGAGAACCAGGATTTGGTCAAAAAAGGATATAATTATCCTTTAAAAAAACTGAATTATGCCTGTGGTGGCTGTAAAATGGAAGTGGTAAAATCTTTTTTTATACCGTTTAAGTAGAGAAAATCTTGAGAAGAAATGTATTTAAACTCAAATTTTATTTCTGCGAATTTGAAATAAGTTGCGTTTATATGGCAACATTGGCAAATACAAAATGGGGAACATAAATCTGCATCTTGATGTTGGTGGTTATCACCTAAATCTTGAGAAATTTCTGTTTTAACTTCATTGTCAAAAGTACCTGTATCTTCACAAGGCACTAAATTTAGTGTGAAGATATAGATTGACAATATGAATGCTAAAAATTTCATTAAGGCAAATATAAGAATTTTTTAATACAATGGTTGTGCAAAGAAAAAAGGCTTCGGATTATAAAAACCATAAGGTTTCTTGACCAAAAGGTGGTATTTCCTTGCTTTCAAAACGAGGTGCTATTTCTGCAACCATTTCAGGATATTTAATTGTTATTGGTACGTTTTGTTGACGTAAGGATTTCCAATATAGCCTACTAAATTGATACACTTGCTCTATTAGCTTTCTAATCATTTTACTATCATTTAAAGCCTCTGGTGTAGGACTTGATATTTTAAGTTTTATTGGAAATGAATAACTTGAATGACTTGGGTATTTTACAGTATTGTTATACCTCAAATTATTAAAGAGTAAATATTTATATTCTCCTTTAGGGCCAATATTTATATATGTGCCACTCATTGGAATTAACTCACCATTCCAATTTTGGTCAAAAGCAATAATATCTTGTGATTTTGTTTTATTAATATTAAGAACAAAAAGAGGACAAGGCAATTGAAGTTTATCCATCATTTCTAAAACAGGTTGTATTTCTTCATCCTTCATATCCTTATAAAAGTGAATCACTATTTTTTCAGGTATTTGGTTTGTTGGTACGTATTGATAGATAGCATCACTTAATGCACCCCCTAACTGTTTAACATCAGATTTACTGAAATAATGAAATTCATTAAATCTTCCATTATTTTTAAAACTAAATGCACTCGCTACATATCGAATGTTTTCTTCGGTATTTTTAAATGCACCCACACCTATAACTAATTCATTTTTAGGTTTGACATTTAGTTGCCAAGGTGTACCATCTAATTTTGCTAATAAGGCTAATGATATATTGGTTAAATCGTAAATAAATTTCTGTTGGTTTCTTCTAAATCTATCAAACTCTATTACTTGAGATATTATTCTTTTATATAATAGCTGTTCTTTAACCTTGTAATACACTAACTTTTTTTCAAGATTAGGTTCGTGCTTGTTAAAAGGGCTTAAATAAATAGCAACGTAATTAATGTTAGGGTCTGATTTAAAATCTTTTATACCCTTTGCAATTTGAGGTAATGGATTTTCTAAATCATCAAATACTATATTGACATCATTATCGAAATGTGCTAAAACACCTGCATAAATGTTTAAACCTTTATACCAACTTGTACCATCTTCCAATAATTTTTGCAATGCTTCTACTTCTTTAGCATAACTTGTATGATATATAAAGAAGAAATGCACATTATCTAACTGACAAGGATTTAAAGGCTTTAAATTCTTAAAATCAATTTTGGGATTTCTACCAACACCATTTTGAAACACTAAATCATTGCTTTCATCAGCAACTTCACCAATTCGATTTATTTCTACAGGTAAGTAATCGTCATTATTAACAGGGATAACTTTCTTAAATTCCTCACTTAAAATGAAATGCTGAATAAACTTATCGATTTTGTGTTTATAACTTATATATTTATTGGAATCATCTTTTGGTTCTGGTTGAATATTAAAAGCTGTTCGTAAATCGTTATTCAAAATGGCAAAAGCCTTTGTGTTATCATCAATAAATTCCTTTTCCTTATGATATTTTAATAACCTCATTTTATATACAACTTTATTAAGATTTGTTGTTGAGGTATGTTTTATAATTTCAGAAATAGGTTTTTTAAACACTTTAGCCATACCATCATAAGAAATAACTAACTCACCATATTCACTAACTTCTTTAATTTGTACTTTGACAGTAAACTTATAATACTGTGCAAAACTTTTATTTTGATATGATCTATTACCTATCCAAATTTGATTATCATTCACAAAGTTTTGACCAACAAGTTTTTTTATGCTTTTAAAGAATTTTTTGATTCGCCAATTATAGTAATGCTTTATTAAGTCGGTTGGTTGTTGTTTTAGATTGAGTTTTAAAGGCAAATAGCCTTCCTTTTCATAAATAAATGATGTGTAGATAAAATCAGGATTTTCTTCTTTTATACCAGGAAACAAATCTTCTATATTGGTTGGAAACTTTGTTTTATAGAGCTTTTGAGCATTACCAATTTTCTCTTTACTTAAATAAAAAGTTATTGGTTTGTCTGGTAAATCAAACGTTATGATATTGAAATAAAGTTCCTGACTCATAATACTTGGGTTTATTAATTCTACTTCTTGCTCAATCTATTAATTTTTTGTTCTACAATTTTGAGGATTTCCGTAATGTTCTTTTCATCTTTTAACATAAAGACAATTTTATCTGCTAACCAATATTGAAGTAATTCACTTTTATTTTGTTTTAACGCTTTGGCTAATGCTTCTACTTGTTCTTTTCGAGCTATACGAGTACCACGTTCAATTTTACTTAAAAGTGCCGTATCTATATTCATTTGAGATGCAACTTCTCTTAATAGTAATTGCTTTTCTTCTCGTATTTCTCTGATGTATTCTCCAAACGTCATTTTGGGGATATTTTGACTTGTCAATATTTGTCTAATGTAAGAAAAAGAAAATAAGAACTAACAAAAAGATATTAACAATTATAAACAGGAAATGAGGAAGTTAAGGATTTGAGGATATGAATAAAAAAACCTCCCTAAAAAGAGAGGTTTCCTTAAATCCTGTATTTCCTTAAAATCCTTTAATGGGTATTTTTTGTGACCAATTGATAAACACAAGGAATTACTACCAAGTTTAATATTGTAGCAGATAGTAAACCACCTAAAATAACAACTGCCATTGGGCTTTGTATTTCACTACCTGGTTCACCACCTTTTAAAGCCAATGGAATTAACGCCAAACCTGTTGTAAAAGCGGTCATTAAAATTGGATTTAAACGGTCTAAAGCTCCTGTTTTTATCAACTGAAACCCTTTCATTCCTTCTTGTCGTAAGTCTTCATAACGTGATACTAATAAGATACCGTTACGTGTTGCAATTCCGAAAAGACTAATAAATCCAATTGTGGCTGCAATACTTATGATTCCTGATGTGAAATACACAATCAAAATACCACCAATCAAGGCCAACGGTAAATTAATCAATACCACAAATGCCAATTTTACATCTTTAAATTCATAATAGAGTAAAAGGAAAATAATGGCTATCGCAACGATTGCTGTTATCATAAGTAATTGTGATGCTTTGGATTCGCTTTCAAACTGTCCGCCATATTGCACACGATAGCCTTCTGGCATATTCACATTGTTTGCAACCACTTCCTTGATTTCGTTTACTGCACCACGTAAATCCCTGCCTTGTACATTGGCAGCAACCACAATTTTACGTTGTACATCTTCACGATTAATGGTATTTGGACTACTTACCGATTGAATAGTTGCCAATTCCCCTAATATGGTTTGTCCACCATTTGGTAAACTGATTAAGGCGTTTTTGATATTTTCAATATCATCCCGGAACGGTTTTTCGTAGCGAACTATCAAATCGAAATACTGCTGACCTTCGTAAATTTCACCTGCTTCTTCTCCTGCAAACGCAATATCTACTTGTTCCATTAAATTGCCAACGGTCATTCCATACGCTGCTAAAATCTGACGTTTGGGTTTGATGCGGATTTGTGGCACTTCAATTTGTTGGTCAACCGCAACATCTGCCAATCCATCAATCTCTTTGATGTTTTGCTCTACGCTTTTACCAACCTCGAATAAACGTTGTAAATCTGAACCAAAAATCTTTATGGCAATATTGGCACGTGTTCCAGAAAGCATATGGTCAATTCTGTGTGCAATGGGTTGTCCTAAAGTGATATTCACTCCTGGTGCAACGCTCAATTTGTTTCGGACTTCTTCAAAGAATTCTTCTTTGGTTTTATCTTCAAGCACAAAAGGCACATCAATTTCAGATGCATTTACGCCTTGTGCGTGTTCATCTAATTCTGCTCTTCCTTGTCGTCTTGTAACAACGTCCACTTCTGGTAAATCCAATAGAATAGTTTCTATCAATTTTCCTGTTTTGTTGCTTTCTTCCAAAGACATACCTGGTGGACCAACAACACTAATTACCAAAGAGCCTTCATTAAATTCTGGTAGAAAACTTCGTCCCAATTGTGTGAGTACTAAAAGACTTATGATAAATGCAATTATTGTAGTTCCAATAATGGTTTTTGGAATATTAGTGGCACGTTCCAAAAGATTACCATAATGTTTTTGTAACCAACGCTCTACACGTGTTCCTTCTGCTTGTTTATTGAGCAGTTTTTCATTGTTCAATAAATAAGAACACAAAATAGGTGTTACTGTTACTGCCACTATCAATGATGTTAACACAGAGGTTACAAAAGCAATACCTAATGGTTGCAATAACCGACCTTCCATTCCGCTTAAAAAGAATAGTGGAACAAATGACACAATAATAATTAGTGTTGCGATAATGATGGAACTTCTAATCTCTACAGAGGCATCACGCACAACCTTAATTGTAGATTGTCGTTCTGCTTTCGGCTTTTTGATGTTCTCTCGTAAGCGTTTATACACGTTTTCAACATCAATAATCGCATCATCAACCAACGCACCAATAGCAATTGCCATACCACCTAAACTCATTGTATTGATGGTGTAACCCAACCATTTTAAAATGATAATGGACACCAACAATGAAATTGGAATTGCCAACAATGATATTAAGGTAGTTCTCCAATTCATTAAAAAGATGAACAGGATAATCATTACAAAAAATGCACCTTCTAAAAGGGTCATATTTAGATTGCTAATTGAAGCATCAATAAAATCGGATTGTCTGAAGATCTGACTTTTAATGTTTACACCTTTTGGTAAGGTTTTTTGTAAATCTGCAATCGCTTCATCCAAGCGGTCTGTCAATTCCAATGTATTAACATCAGGTTGTTTTGAAATGGTTAAAATCACCGCAGGATTTGCGTTTAAAGAACCATCACCAATTTTATCGGAAGCTCCAATTTTCACAGTCGCTACGTCCTTAATTTTTATGGTTTGCCCATTGACTTGTTTTAAAACTGCTTCCTGCAAATCTTCTAACGCATACGCTCTACCACTACCTTTAATGATGTATTGATTACCGTATTGGTTCACAACACCACCAGGTGCATTTGTATTTGCTTCCTTAACGTGTTCTACCAATTCAGATAGACTTACATCGTAATGTTTCATCTTTTCAGGATTAGCAAATACTTGGTATTGTTTGTAATCGCCTCCAATGACTACCACATTTGCAATACCACCAATTGCTTTTATGCGTGGTCTAATTGTCCAATCGGAAAGTGTTCGCAATTCCATTGGTGACAAACTATCTGACGTTACTCCCAAAAGCATTATTTCACCCATAATCGATGAAATAGGTGCCATTGTTGGTGCTCCGATACCTTCTGGTAAATTTTCCCGAACCATTGGGATTCGTTCACTTACAATTTGTCGAGCACGATAAATATCGGTTCCCCATTCAAATTCTACCCAAACAATGGAAATTCCAGCTGCCGATGACGAACGGATTCGTCTTACATTGGGCGAACCGTTTAAGGCTGTTTCTAATTGATAGGTGACTAATTTCTCTACTTCTTCCGATTCCATTCCGTGGGCTTCGGTAAGAATAGTTACCGTTGGTGCTGTTAAGTCTGGGAATACATCAACATTCATCGTCTTTGCATAATACACGCCTAACACACTCAACACCACAGCTCCTAACAGAATAAGCAATCTGTTATGAAGTGATATATTTAATATTTTATTCAACATAACTTTTGCTTTTAGTGTTCGTGTCCGTGTGCAGGTGTAGAACCTGACATTGATGCCATTTTAACTTGGTAGGCTCCTGTGGTTACAACCACATCACCAACCTGTAAACCTTTAAGCACCTCTACGTTTTTACCATTTCGTTTTCCTATGGAAATAGGGCGTCTTTCAAAACTTTCTCCAGAAAGTTGCACCATTACCGAATAGTTGCCATAATCTTCCATTAAAGCCGATTCGGGTACAAGTGTTCCTTGTTCTCCGTTACCCATAGCAATTTGTACTTGGGTTAGACTTCCATCTGGCAAGTTTATAGCATCGTTTACTTTGGCATATACCGAAATTAACGGACTGTCGCGTTCTACATCTTTGGATATGGACAGAATTTCACCTTCTGAATCTAAAATGCTTTTCCAATTTCCTATTTCAGTTTGATACCAAACGTTTTTAATGTTTTGCATCGTCAACCCATATGTAGGTGCTATTTGCGATTTAAGCACTTTAGATTGTTCGGTTGCAACACTTATTAAAACCGTTCCTTGTTCTGCATAATCACCATTGGCAACATTTACACTCCTTATAAACCCATCAAAAGGTGCTCGTATTTGTTTACTGCCACCAGAAACTCCTGAAGCAAGCGATTGATATTGCGATTTTGCAATAGCATAGTTGCTTTCTACTTTTTCAAATTCTGATTTTGGTATAATCTTACTTTCGTAAAGCTCTTTCTTCCTATTATACTCGGATGTGGCTTGGTCATAGTTCGCTTTGGCTTTAGCTATTTCTGCGCTTAAATTATTGCTTGCCAATCCTTGACTACTTACATTCATAAGCAATTGACCTTGTTTCACTTCCGTTCCTTCCGTTAAGTTAGTTGTGGCAAAATTTACGGTTCCATTAGCCGTTGCGACCATTGTTTTTACAGAACCCTGTGCAGGCTGCCAAACTCCCGATGTCTTAATCACATCGTAAATTTCACCATTCATTACAGATGCTGTTTGAAACTCTATTTTCCAAGCCTGTTCTTTTAAAAAGGATATAGAACCATCTTCTCCTGCATCGTCTATTGCGTTATTGGCTTCTTCCATATTAGCATACACCATTAGGTCTTTAATCATAATTTTATCGGTGTATTGTGGTGTGGAAAGGTCGAATACCAATTGATGTATTCCCGATTCCTTTGGTTGAATGATGGGCGAAAATATTCCTGGTGATGATGGACTTTCTGCTGTAGCACGAATGCCTTTGTCACCTTTAATTAAACTTACTGTAACCGAACCTTCACGCACAGGTTGATGTTTGTCCATTACCGTAAAATGCGCTGCAAATTTGCTGGGTTGCCCAACAATAAGTACAGGAAATTCAACGAACAATTCGGTTTGGTCTGTCCAAATGGTATAATCCACTCGAGGTATTTCTTCGCCTACGTGACTTCCATCTGGATTGTGGGCGTGATTATCTTCATTATTTTGCTTACAAGCTATTGCCATAAAGGCAAGCACAATTATTACATACTTTTTCATTTGTTTTATTTTTAGTGGTCGTGGTGTTCTTCTCCGTTGTCGTGAGTGTGTGTTTTCTCATCGGATTTCATAGAATCCTTGTCCACGTTAAACTCTTCTTGTTTTACGTCTTCGTGTTCAGTCTTATGACTACCATCAGCATTATGCTCGTGTCCGTGGTCATCGTTTGTTTCTTCTTTTTTTGTGTCTCGACAACTTGTAATACTTATTGCAAGGATTACAGTTAATGCCAATAAAAATTTTGATACTGTTTTACTCACAATGAGTTTATTTGTTTTAAGGTGTTCGTGAATCTGTGATTTCATTGTTTTAGATTTTTAAATTGTTAAAGTTTGTGTATTAATAATTGTGCTTGTAAAAGCTGTAATTCTTTTTCCATTTGCAGCATTTTGTCGGTAGCATCCCGATAAAACTGCACTTCCATATAGTACTCCAAAAAGGAATATTCCCCTAAATTGTAGGCTTTAAAAAGCAAATCTTCGCTGTTTAGGGATTCTATGATATTTTGGTATTCGGTGTATTTATCAAACAATAATTGATACTGATTATACTCCTGTTGCAAATCGGCATACAATAGTTGTTTGGTTACTTGCGAACTTGATTGTTGGTACTCGTAATTTGCCTGGGCAGCTTTAACTTTATTCTTGCTGCTCCATAATGGAATGGACAAACCACCGTAAACACCAGAATAATTATTGCCATTTACACCTTGATAATTATATCCTAAAGCAAGGTTGGGCAAAATTTTATTCTTTTCGAGTGTTACATTTTGAAGTGCTGACGCTTCATTAGCCTGTAACTCCAATAATTTGGGGTCACTTGCCAATTTGTCGCTCCATAGTGTTTCCATAGTTTGCAGTTCAAAAGGAATTTCCAATTGCAGATTATCCAACTCAAGCGATTGCTCACCATTTAAGGTTTGCAATACCGTAATTTGATTCTGAATTTCAGCTTCTAATTGTTCTACTACAAATTGTTCTTGAATCCAAGCTACTTTCGCTTTGTTAAGGTCTAAAATGCCAACTTGCTCTTTATTGAAAAGCTCTTGCATTTGCTCATAAACCTGCTTGCTTTGTTGCTTTCTATTGGTTTCAATAGTCTTTTGCTTTTGAAGTATATAGAGGCTAATTAACCCTTGTTTTGCTTTTAAGAGTACTTCCTGTCGCTTTTTAGTAAATAGGGCTTGTAGCTGTTCTGCTTTCAAGTTATTCCATTTGCTACGCGCTGCATACACCGTTGGAAATTCGAAGGATTGCGATATTTGATATTCGGTGTAATTTCCCGTTGCGTTATCGCCAAATGGCAAATAATAGCCTAAAAGCTGTGGGTCGGGTAAATTATTGGCGCTCTTGTTTTCGAGCTGTTGGCTTTCAATGAAAGATTGATAGGCTTTTAACTCGGTATTGTTCTGTTCTATTTGGTTAAGTAATTCATCTACTGATTTTGTTTGAGAATAAATGTTACCAACGAACAGGCATACACCAATGGTGCATACTAATTTTATGTTCATAATGATGTTTTTTTAGGTTTATCAAAATAGAATTACAGGGTGTTTTTTGTTTATACTAACAAAACCCTGTATAACTGATTAACCTAAACTTGGTGGTCCCCGAAGTGAGCAATTGGGGAAATATGTGTTTTGAAGTTTATCTGGCGGATGATACCATCTTTCTTTTGAGGTATCAACATCTATAAGTGCAAGATTTACGGTTTCAGGAAATAGTGTTCTTACCGATTCTTTTTCTACGGTAATTTTCTTTACTGTTGATTCCTTCAACACCAACACATCTGTTGTTGTATTGGTATGCACGTGCATTTCTACAAACCAATCAAAAAATCCTTTTTTAGAATTATCTTTTTCAGGGGTTTCGTGATGATGTTCGTGATTGTGCGAATGTGCTACTGCACTATGTTGATGTTCTTCTTGATGTTGATGATGCCAATGTGGCACAACTTGGTGCATCAGTAACATACTGAATATGCCCAAGAAAAATAGTGCCTTTATGTTTTTGTGTTTTTGCATCACGTACAAAAGTAATAAAATATAAATAGAGTATTATTAATTCTTTTGACTGTTCGAATAATTGTTATGTGCTTCCCTATGTATTAGACCAGCATCAACAAATTTAGTAATATAGCCTTCTGCTGTTTTATGAGGAATCTTGTTTTTGTCGGCTATATTTAGGTAATCTTGTCTTGAAAATTGATAAGGTAGTGCTTCTAAAAAACGTTCTTTACGATTGGCTCTTTTTACTTCTTTTTGTTCGATAGGTAAATCGTTAAACACCTTACTACTGTGCTTTACTAATACGCTTATCATTTCCAATGTATTTTCAAAATCTATATCCTCACAATATCTTACTTGGTTTACATCACCATCTTCCATAATGCGAAATACAGAAAACAACATTATAATTCTAAATGCTATTAACCCCAAACGTCTAACAGTTGCTATATAGTCATCGGGTTGAAGATTGAGGTATTTGGTTTGAAGCTTCTCAAAAAACACATTAAACTTTTGTTGTTGCTCGGTTGTTAGCCTTACTTCAATATCAGGATTGTTTTTTAGGGTTTTGTATAACCCAAAAAATTCTTTTCCTAATTGGTCGTAATATTCATCTAAACCATTGGTTGTATCAGTTTGAAAAACGTTCTTCCAAGTAGGTTTGATATTCATATAATAAAACATAAAACGACTAAACAAGCCATTTTCAGCACTTGGAACCAATGCCTGAATCTGCTTTGGTGTACCAGACAACACCGTTGACAAACAAGGTCTTTCAATATCTACATACTCTCTGTCCGTTCTACGATAGTAACTAATGGTTTCGTGGTGGAATGCTTTACGAAAACCATCGGAATAATTACCGTAATCACTTTTAAAAGCTTGTGCTAAAGTATCTCCTTCGGTTTCAAAAATTAACCCTCTACCTTCATTATCAGATATTAATTGATATACACCTGTCACACTATTGTTAGCCGGAATAAACAACATTCTTTCAGGTGGTTTACTCGGTTTTTCCATAGTTTCACTTTTGCCCTTATTCATATTATAAGTGGCCATTTCAACTTGATGCTGTTGCTTTTGGGTTTTGGATTGTTCGCGTTTTTGTTTGTGAACAGGATTTACCAAATTTTTAATTTGGTTTAATCTTCCTTTACCTGCTGAAGCTGGTGCAGTAACAAATAAATACAAGTTGCTAAATACTTTTCGTTGGTCGTACACGCCAAACAATTTAGGGAAACAGGCACTAAACGCTGTTAATGCTCCCAACAACAAAATATCACGTTCTTCATTACTGCTTGATGGTTGTACCACTTGTTGCAAAAATGTTGGGATGTTGTTGTAAACTGTTGTTGGTATTGTTGGCAATGGTTGTTTTACTTCCTCTGGCTGTTGCAACATTTCAACAACTTGTTGTTGCTGTTTTGGTTTAATACCAACTTGATGCAAATGGTGGTATAAGGTTGCTATGCTTATACCGTGTCCTTTAGCTTGTAAACACTTGTTATATTGTTCTTCACATTCTTTTTGGTCGTAACCTGAATAATTTCTGCTAATTCTATGATAGTAATCACGTCCAGCTTCTCCGTATTCTTCTGAAATAGCAAAACCAATATCACGCCACTTTTCATAAGTATCAGTAATATCGATACCTGATTGTTCTAAAGCGTTGATATATGTTTCAATATCATTTGCAACAACTGTTGTTGGATTGTTGTTGATTGGTTTTTTAGGTACTTCTTTTTGCTCTGGAACAGCTAACCAATCTTTTGGGTTGAATATTTTTGTCATATCTTTTGATGTCTTTTATGTAGGTATGCCAATGGATCGTGGGATAAAAAACACGCTCTGGAAATATCTTTACCCGATTGGTCAACCTCTATGTTATATGTATGTTTTATGTAATTGGCCACCGCAATAAAAAATTCGTTGTGTGGCACTTTGGAAACATCGATTCTAATTATCCATTTTAAGCCTTCTCCTGAAGGTGATGTAAACAATAATTCAGTTTCGAAATATTCATCGTTTAATAATTGTTGCTTTAGTTCTTCAAGATTTTCTAAATGGTCAAAATCGATTGTCAATAATGATGAGTGTTCAATTAAACTATCATCATTTCGTTTAGAAAACACGCCTGAAAATGTTACATAATCAAAATGATTTGCTTTAAATTTCCGTGCTTCTTTAGGGTTTTTAATCGCTCTAAATTGCTCTGTGATACTTTTATACTTATCGCTTGTAATACGCTCAAATATTTGATGTAATCGTACTTTTTCAGTTGGAAACACATTTCTAATTGGTGCTTTGTAAAAACTGCTGTAAGCATACCAAGTATCATCAGGTTCATCTAACCAGGATAATTCATCTTCTTGCTTTACTTCAAGATTTAGATGTAGTTCTTTGTTGATTTTTAGCAACAATTCTTCATCATCTACCTGTTTAAAATGATAGGATGCAAAAATGAATACATCACCTTTAAAATCGGTTAGTTCTGTATCAAAATGGATTGCCTTATTATCTACAACATTAATTTGTAATGTTGTTTTCCCACCGTTAAAAGGGTTACGGGTTACCCCGCAGTCCCTTCCTTTTAAGGAAAGGACTGTTGTTTCAGGATAATACTGCCTTAATACATACGCATAGATATTTAACCCATAATGCGTTTTCTTCAAGATGTTTTCCTTATTTATTTCCATCGCATTTGAAATTTGGGTTGTAATAATTGCTCTGTAATAATTCCTCTATATCAGATACCTTGTAATAAAATTTACCTTGTACCTTACTATATGGAATCGTACCATTTGTTCGGAACGTTTGCAATGTGCGTTGGCTAATATGTAGCATTTGCATTACGTCCTGATTGTCAATCCACGTATCTTTTAAGCATTCTGCTCTCGATGCTCTTATTAATTCGATACGTGCTTTTATGTCCTTAATCTCTTGTGAGAGTGCCAAGAGTAAATCGATTATTTCAGTCATAACTTTACCTTTCCTTTTTTGATTAGGTAATCGGCAGCTTGCTGTTCGATTTCATCTTGGGAATCCATACGGTTACGCAGTAACCATTGGTCTAACTCCTGACGTTGGAAATAGATTTTTTTTCCATTCGGTTTATAGTGTGGAATGGCTCCCGTACTTGTAAGTTTATACAAGTGCGATTGTGATAGTTCTAAATATCTGCAAGTTTCATTGAAGTTCAATACTTGCTTTTGCAACGTTTGTTGTTCTAATAACAACTTTTCGATGCTTTCTAAACGTTCTATAATTTTAACGTCCATCTTTTTATAATTTTAATTTAAAAATGGACTTCTGCGCAAAAGTCATCCTTGATTGTCAAGGACATAGCAAATATGGAAAAAGGTGTTTGGTATAATAGGAAAGAGAAAAAATGGTATTATTAAACCGTTGTAAAACAATAAGTTATATTGTTTTTGGTATTATCTATTTGGTATTAAGTTGAGAAAATACCACTTTATAAAAATGAAGATTTATTTGATTTGGTCAAGCCAAAAATTAGCATCAACTAATTTTTGATAGGCTCTTTTTTCAGTACCTAAAAATCTACGGTATTCTTTACCAGCATTACTACTTGGTCCATATCGATAAGCAAAGAATTTATAAATGTGTTTAGGCTCAATTTTTTTAGATGGTTTACTTTCAAAAAATATTCTTTCATTAAAATATTTAGTTTCTGTTAACCTAACCATAAAAGCTGCAAGTAATATTTTATTACCTCTATCTTTTAAGAAGTTGTATTCATCATCTATAATACCCTTTTCATTTAACAACTCCTCTAATTTTACAAACTCTCTTTGTTTAGTCTTGTTAATAAGCTCGTTATAGGTTAATACATCATTGTTTTCTTCTCTAACATCCCCTTGTATAGCACTGAAAATTGAATTTTGCTTTATTGGTTTTCTAACTGTTTTTATTTCAGCACCGCTATAAACTTTTACAACTAATTCTTGAGGTGGTTCTTCGGTAAAAAATACTTCGTGTAGTTCTTCGATAGTATAAATTTCTGTATCACTTAATTCTGAAAATCGTTCTTGAAGTTCGATAAAAAGCATCATTGCATTAGCCTTTAAAAATGAAATGATATAAGCTTCATCTGATTTGTCATTATTAGTAGGCTTTAAATATAAACTTTCATCAAGATCATTTTCAGAGATGTAATTGCTAATCTGGGTTAAATAATTTGTAATTCGGTTAAATTCTTTGTCATAGAGGAAAGACAAATGACCAGGTGTTGAATTTGCTTCAAGCGTATCATTAATAGCATTAAACTTTTTGATATAATCGTTTTCAATTAGTTTAAAGTAATATTTACGCTTGTTTGAATATGCTTTTTTAAAGTCGATTTCATAATTAGGCGTAGTTATAGGATATTCTTTTTTAAAGCCATTTAAAAGCTCTTTAAATTGGTTGTCGGTTCTTTTATCGTCAGTAACCTTTTCCACATACAGTAAGTCAATAAATAGGTCTTTAGCCATTATAAATCCAATTTTATTTTATTAGCAGCTTCTTTCTTTTTATCATCAATAACTTTTGCATAAATCTGCGTAGTTCTCAATTCCTTATGACCTAATAACTTGGAAACAGTATAAATATCTGTTCCTAAAGTTAATTGTAAAGTTGCATAGGTATGTCGAGCACAATGGAACGTGATATTTTTTGTTATTCCTGCATTAAGCATCCATTGTTGTAACTTTAAATTTGACCAAGCACTATAATGTAAACCTTGAAAAACTTTTTCTTCGGGTTTACCTTTATCTCCTAATAATTCTGCTGCTTGGTCTGAAATAGGTAAAGTTTCAACCCCTTTTGTTTTCTTTTGTCTGAAACGAATATAATATCCCATTTCTTTAGAATGTTGAATTTCTGACCAAATCAGTTTTTCAATATCTGACCAACGTAACCCAGTAAGCGCAGAAAATATAAAAGCACTTTTTAAAAGTGGTAACTCGCATTCTGTATTGACTACTTTTTGTAATTCATCAAGAGTTAAAAATTCTCGTTGAGGTTCACCTTGTTTAAAATACTCAACACCATTTGCTGGGTTTATTCTTAAAATACCATCCTTAACAGCTTGTTTTAATGCAGCGTTGAATTTTCCATAATAAGAATATTTAGAGTTTTGAGATAATTTTTTACCTGCTCTTGCCATTGCATCCTTATCTAAATACTCTTTAAAACGTACTACGAAATCCTTATCAATATCTTGAAAACTTACGTCTGTTGGACAAAACGTTTTTAGATGTTTTAGCATACTGTTCCAATTACCATAATTACCAGAGCTTGTATTCTTTTTCTCTGCTAATGCTGTTACATAAGTAATAAAACTCCCTTTTAATTTCTCAATATCTTGGAACCCATAAATACCGTTTTGAATTTCAATTTGTCGTTGAGCACAAATAGTTTCCGCTAATTGTTTGGTTTTCTTGTTAACCTCTCTTTCGGTTTTAGTTTTAGGGTTAGGTGTAAGGTATAAACGCAAATATTCGGTTTTACGTTTGCCTTTATGATAGTAATCTAAATACAAACTTATTTTGTCATTCTTCTTGCGTTGTCTTAATGTTACTTTCATAGGATGCTAATTAAAAAGGTTTTCTATTTGCCATCTGGCTACAATACGTTTTCTTCCGAAAGGAACAGCTTTTAAGCGTCCTTGTTGAATCATTCTTTGAATGGTCCATCTACTAACACCAATTAATTGAGAAGCTTCTGTAACACTTAAAAAATCTTTATTGTTTACAGCATTAGGATTCTGAACCTCAACAACTTCATTCTTTTGCTTCATATCAGCATTAAGAGTTGCTTGGATTTTTTCTTTACGCTTTCTGGCCTTATAGGCTTTTTTAGCGCAAGAGTTACCACAATATTGAGTTACTGTTGTTCGTGCTGTAAACGCATTACCGCAATGTTTACAAGTTTTTGGGATGTATAAATTACTGCTCATAAATGGTGCTTTATGTAGCGTTATGGTGCAACGTGGGGCAATATGGTGCATCATTTCGCCATTATTTTTGCCAACAGATTCGGGCAACAAATCCGTATAATGGGCAACATATATGAAACAAATATAGTTAAAAAAGGGCAATTAGGCAACAAAAAAGAATATGTAAACCACTGAAAAACAAGTAAGAACTAATAAAAAGAAGCTTAATTACTTCCCGATACAGAAATTAGCAAAAATATTACCCAAAAGATCATCACTAGTAATCTCACCTGTAATCTCTCCAAAATGATATAATGCTTGTCTAATATCTATTGCCATTAAATCTCCAGAAAGTCCAGTTTCTAAGCCGTATTTTACTTTTTGGATTTCTTCAAAAGCTTTTAATAAAGCATCATAATGACGTGTGTTTGTGACAATAGTTTCGTTATTGTTTAATGCACCAGTATTAACAAAACCTATTAATTTATCTTTTAAATCTTCTACACCTTCGTTATTTTTTGCCGAAATCATTAATGCTTCAATGTGTTGAATTGTATTTAAAGATTGTGACACTTCTTCTTTTTCTTCCTCTGATAATTGATCTACTTTATTAGCGATAATTAACATAGGTTTAAGCGGAAACTTGTTTTTAATCTTCTCTACTTCTACAATCAAACGTTCGCTTTGTGTTTTAAACTCGTTAGCAGAAAATAAGAAAACAACAACTTGCGCTTGTTCTATTTTCTCAAAAGTTTTTTTAATCCCAATATTTTCAACAACGTCTTTTGTATCTCTAATTCCTGCGGTATCTATAAACCTAAAACCAATACCGTTAATCACCAATTCATCTTCAATGGTATCTCTGGTTGTTCCTGCTATATCACTTACTATGGCACGTTCTTCGTTTAAAAGCGCATTAAGTAATGTAGATTTACCAACATTTGGCTCTCCAACAATTGCTACTGGTATTCCGTTTTTAATCACATTTCCTACTGCAAAACTATCTATTAAACGTTTTAAAACGAAAGAAATACGATCTACCAAATCTTTAAATTGTGTACGATCTGCAAACTCAACATCTTCTTCTGCAAAGTCTAATTCAAGTTCTATTAGAGAAGCAAAATTCAACAATTCTTCACGTAGCTTAGCTATTTCAGAAGAAAATCCGCCACGCATTTGCTGCATTGCAATTTGATGTGATGCTTCATTATCACTTGCAATTAAATCGGCAACAGCTTCGGCTTGGCTTAAATCTAGCTTTCCGTTTAAAAAAGCACGTAAAGTAAATTCGCCAGGATTGGCCATTCGGCAACCTTTTCTTAAAAATAGCTGAATAATTTCTTGTTGAATATAAACCGAACCATGACACGATACCTCAACTACATCTTCTCCTGTATAAGAATTTGGATTTTTAAAAACCGATACTAAAACCTGATCTATCACACGGTTTTCGTCAATAATATGTCCCAAATGTATGGTATGCGTCTTTTGGTCGCTAAGCGACTTTTGGCTTTTTACAGACTTAAAATTATCTGCCGCTATCTTTATAGCGTCTTTACCCGATAATCTTATTATGGCAACTGCGCCAGCACCAGAAGCGGTTGCTAAAGCTACTATGGTATCGTTGTATATCAT
>Ga0105235_100067_pt1 | contig 47207 bp, 36 predicted proteins | sample Virmet3819_2500_FD_90059 | JGI IMG/M metagenome (GOLD analysis project Ga0105235, IMG submission 90059) | Marine viral communities from the Southern Atlantic ocean transect to study dissolved organic matter and carbon cycling - metaG 3819_2500 | ecosystem: Environmental > Aquatic > Marine >... | reverse complement strand
AATTATATATATGCAGCAACAGAGCAAAGATTGTATAGAGCAAGTTTAGATAATCCTAATTTAATTGATTATCAAGAATGGGAAAGTTTAAATAACGGAAATTGGTTAGGTGTTCAAAATGTTGAAGATAGACTATACGTAGCTAATTCTAATAGAAGAGTTTATGAAGTTGTTAATGGTAACTTAATCCAAAAAGTTGCTTACCCACAAGATATAGTTGGTTTTAAAAGTAACGATAACCGTTTGTCAGTTACAATAACTAAGCAATCTTTTGTATATAGCAGTAATTTTGATCAGTTAGTCAATGCCGCAACAACAACAGATTTTAATCCAAATTTTAGTACAAGTATATCTGTATCAGAAGAATTGTTTGTTGGAACAAATAGAATTGAAAATACAGGACAACCAGCATTAGGAATTTTAAAAACTAGTTTTTCTGATCCAGAAAATTTTGAAGAAATTCACCCAGAAAGTCCATTACGAAATAGATTTTTTAAATTGAAATATCAAGAAGGACAAATCTGGGGAATACATGGAGGTTATTCAATATCTTATAATTTTAATGGCGGAGTAAGAAGAGAAGGTATTAGTCATTTTATTAACGAAGAATGGCGAAATATAACGTATGATTCTTTAGCTCAAAACGTAACAAATCCATGGTACTTATCCTATCTTACAATAGATCCATTTAATAGTAGCAATGTGTATGTAAGTTCATACTATTCAGGGATTATAAATATACAAAATGAAGAAGTAGTTAATGTGTTTAACCAAAGTAATAGTAGTTTGATGCCTTTATTTGGTTCGGTTTATTTGATTTTAAATTCAGCTTTTGATGATCAAGGTAATTTTTATGTTTATAATGGACGTGTTAACGAAACTCTTAATAAACTATCAGAAAATGGTCAATGGACATCTTATAACTACCAAGCTCTAATAGATCCCGCAACAAGTAATTTAGGATTTTCTTCAATGGTTTTTGATAATAACGGAACAATATTTTCTGGTAGTTCTCACTATGGTGTAATAGCATGTGTACCTAATAGTAGTAATAATCCAACAATAGTTAATATAAGTGAGGAAGAAGAAGGAATGCCTTCTCCAAACATAAGAACTTTAGCATTAGACAGAAATGGTCAATTATGGATTGGTATGGATAAAGGGATAAGAGTTGTTTACAATACACAAAGCTTTTTAGAAAATCCAGAAGTAGATAATATAGTGGTTTTAGATAATGGAGAAGCTAGTGAGCTGCTTTTTCAACAATTTGTAACAGATATTGAAGTAGATGGTTCTAACAATAAATGGATAGCAACATTAGACACAGGTTTGTACTATTTCTCATCAGATGGTCAACAAACCATATATCACTTTACAAAAGACAACTCACCACTACCAAGTAATGATGTTTTAGATGTAGCATTGGATGAAGAAAATGGTATTGTCTACATCGCTACAGAAAAAGGTCTATTATCTTTTAAGTCAGAAGCGTCAAAACCAAAAACTACTTTAGAGGATGCTTTTGTGTTTCCAAACCCAGTTAGACCTACATTTGATATGGTTTCAGAAAAAATTAAAATAAGAGACATTTCAGAAAACGTTAATATTAAGATTACAGATATTGAAGGTAATCTTGTAGCAGAAGCAGAGTCTAATACAAACGGCAGATTTAAAGGTTATAATCTTGAAATTGATGGCGGTACAGCATTATGGAATGGAAAAAATCTTGCAGGAGATATTGTGGCTTCTGGCGTGTATCTAGTCATGTTAAACGATCTAGACACGCTTGAAACTAAGGTGCTTAAATTAATGGTGGTTAGGTAATGCAAACCAAAACAAAAGCCATAGTTCTTTCAAAAATAAGATTTAAAGACAACGATTTAATAGTAAAATGTTATACCTATAATCATGGTATAGTCAGTTATATTTTAAAAGGTGTTTTAAAGTCTAAAAAGAATAATAAGAAAATAGCCTATTTTCAATCATTATCTTTATTAGAATTAGAAACAGACCATAAAGATAATAGGTCTTTACAGTATATAAAAGATTTAAAAACAAGCTTTCTATATAGTAGTTTGCATACCAATATTGTTAAAAGTGCTATTGCAATGTTTTTAGCCGAAATCTTATCTCAAGCACTTAAAGAAGAAGAACAAAATATACCATTGTTTAATTATTTAGAGACCTCTTTTATGTGGTTAGATGAAAGTAGTCAAATATCTAACGCTCATTTACTATTTCTTTTAGAGTTAACAAAGTATCTAGGTTTTTATCCTGATGATTCTGAAATTGATGCCGATTTTTTTAATCTTTTAGAAGGTCAATTTCAATACATAAACAATTCAAAATACTGTGTTTCTGGAGAAAATTTAACACTCTTAAAACAGCTTCTAGGCACAGATTTTGATGCATTAAATCAAATAAAAATCAACTCAAAACAAAGACAGCAGTTTTTAAAAATGTTGTTGCAGTATTTTGATTTGCACTTAACCAATTTTAATCAACCTAAATCTTTACAAATCTTAAATGAAGTATTTAATTAAAAAGATAACCTACATTTTCATATTCTGTTTTTTTGCAAATGCTTATGCGCAGTCAGTAAAAGTTGTAGATAAAACAACCAAAATTCCAATACCAGGTGTTGCTGTTTTTAATAAAAATCAAACAACAACAGAAGTTACAGACGAAGATGGCTTAGTTAATCTAGATAAGTTTTTAGATGCAGAATTGATCTTTTTTCAACATATTTCTTTCAATTTAAAATCTTTAAAAAAAGAAAATATTAATACCGATTATATTTATCTAGAGAGTAATCAATTAGGTTTGGATGAGGTTATAATATCTGCATCAAATTTTAAGCAAAATAAACGAGAAATCCCTAAAAGTATAGCTATAGTAAACGCCGATCAAATAAAGTTTAATAATCCACAAACTAGTGCTGACTTATTAGAAAATACAGGTAAAGTTTACGTCCAGAAAAGTCAATTAGGTGGTGGTAGCCCAATGATACGTGGTTTTTCTACAAATAGATTATTAATTAGTATTGATGGTGTAAGGATGAACAACGCAATTTTTAGAGGCGGTAATCTTCAAAATGTAATTTCTATAGATCCACTTTCCATAGAAAAAACTGAAGTTATTCTTGGTGCAGGTTCAACTATTTATGGTAGCGATGCTATTGGTGGCGTAATGAGTTTTTACACTAAAAGTCCTAAGCTTTCTTACACAGATAGTTTAATTGTAGATAGTAATGTAATGCTTAGATATGCTACAGCAAATCAAGAAAAAACTGCACATATAGATGTAAATTTAGGTTTAAAAAAATGGGGATTCTTAACTAATGTTACATATACAGATTTTAACGATCTGCGTATGGGTAGTCATGGACCAGCAGAATATTTAAGACCCGAATACGTCGTGACAGAAAATAATCAAGATGTAATTATTGAAAACAATAATCCAAAAATTCAAAAATTTACTGGTTACAACCAAATCAATTTAATGCAAAAAGTAGCATACAAACCAAAAGATAACTTAGATTTTGACTTAGGATTATTTTACACGACAACTTCCGATTATCCAAGATATGACAGATTAATTAGATATAGAGGTGATAATTTGCGTTCAGCAGAATGGAATTATGGGCCACAACGTTGGTTTATGTCTAATTTAAAAGTAACAAAGACAAGTAGTAAGGCTACATTTTATGATAATATAAAAGCAACATTTGCATATCAAAATTTTGAAGAAAGTAGAATAGATAGAGATTTTGAAGATATAATTAGGAATATACATGAAGAGTCTGTTAATGCTTTGTCTTTTAACTTAGATTTAGAAAAAGATCTAAGCAAAAAATCTAGTCTTTTTTATGGTTTTGAATATGTTTTCAATAAAGTCAAATCTATTGGATATACAGAGAATATTGAAGATAACACAACAGAAAATACTGTTTCAAGATATCCAGATGGAGCCACATGGAATAGTGCAGCTATATATGCTAATTTTAAATATAAGCCAAATGAAAAGTTTGTATTACAATCTGGTTTAAGATATAATAACGTAACACAAAGTGCAGATTTTACTGCTAATAATCAATACTTAAATTTACCATTTGATCAAACTAATATCAATGCAGATGCTTTAACAGCATCAACAGGAATCACATGGCTACCCAATGATATTTTACAATGGAAACTTAATCTCTCTACAGCATTTAGAGCACCAAATATTGATGATGTTGGTAAGGTTTTTGACTCAGAACCAGGATCTGTAGTTGTGCCAAATAATAATTTAAAACCAGAGTATGCATACAATGGAGAATTAGGTTTAAAACTTAGTTTTAATAAAAAGGTAGTATTTGATTTAGCAACATACTATACCTATTTAGATAATGCTTTAGTTAGAAGAGACGGAGACCTTAATGGAGAAGCCGAAATTATTTATAATAACGAATTAAGTAATGTACAGTCTATACAAAATGCATCAAAATCTTGGATATATGGTTTTGAATTTGCTGCTTTATGGAATATTAGTGACCAACTTAAGTTAACATCAAGGTATAATTTTATTGGAGGAACGGAAGAAACAGATGGTGTAGAAGTACCAGTAAGACACGTAGCACCAAACTTTGGTGATACACATCTAATGTGGCAATCTGATAAGTTTAAATTAGATGCTTTTGTAAATTATAATAACAAATTATCTTTTACTCAATTGGCTCCTTCAGAAACAGAGAAAGATTATATCTATGCTTTAGATGAAAACGGTAACCCGTATTCTCCATCTTGGTATACTTTAAATTTTAGGACTCAATATCAGTTAGCAGAAGATACAATAGTTACAGCAACTTTAGAGAATATAACAGACCAACGTTATAAAACATACTCTTCTGGTATTGCTGCACCAGGAAGAAATTTAATTGTTTCATTAACATACAGTCTATAAAAAAACCAGCATTAACAAAATTAGTTAATACTGGTTTAAGGATTAGCATTTACACGTTGCTTTTATTTTTTTATAGCTTTTTTAGTAATGGTTTGTCCATTGTTTAATGTAACTTTAGCTATGTAAAGATTTTCATTTAAATTTTTCAAGTTGAAAGTTTCAGAGTAATTATCACCTTTAAAAGAGTAAATTATCTTTCCTAAAGTGTCAAATATTTCAATTGTTTTAATCTTAAGATTCTGACCGACTTTAAACATTACATTGTCATTTTCTAGCTCAATAATAGAAAGGTTATTTGAAGATATATCTTCATTATCAATACCTAAACTAGCGTTGTTGAAAACAATCTCAAAACGATTGTTAAACTCACCAACATTAGAAGTAAAGTTGTAATCACTTGCAGTTAAATCGTGAATTGTAGAGGTTAAATTGTCTTTAAGATAAATAGGGTTATTAGTTAAAAAATCACCTTCCAAATTGTCAATTGAAATAGTGTAAATTGTAGCTACATTTATAGAAGTTTTAAAAGCTATAGGTATAATCTCATCTTCATTTAAACCACTAATGTTTCTTGCTTGTATAGCAAATAGATTTGGATTGTTATCTATTATAGAACCAAATTTAACCGCAGTGTTAGAAGATAAATTTTTGGCAGCATCATAATATGAGCCATCAAAATTGTTTGTAGCTAAAGTATTGTAGGCAATTAAGATTTGGTTAAATACACCATTGTCTGATGTTAAGTTTAAACGAAGCTTTTCTACATGAAAGTTGTCACTTTCGTTATTAATGTTTGAAGTAGTTGTATTTGAATATCTAAAAAATTGATCGTTATTAGATTTAACACGCATACCATTATTAAATATTACTGTTCCAGGTGTTGTCGCATAATCATCATAGTTTACAAAAAAGCCTTGTCCAGAAGCAATATGTCTAGTAGGAGTAACACCATCTCCTCCTGCAGTTTCACCAACACCATTTATGATTGCGTAATCTGACCCAGAAAAATTTAGGATTTGATTACCATTGTTATTATCTGAAGGTGGTGTATTTTGTGACCATAAATAGATGCTACCATCTAATGTGCCTTCTGTATTAGATGTTGAGTATTTATTTGCAGCAAAAAATAAATCTACATCAATAGCAGAAGGATAAGGGTTACCAATAAAATTCCAATTATTATCTGGTATTGCACTAGTACTACTATCATCATTTCTAACTACAGCAACGTTTATTAATCCATTATTAAAAGGTCCCGAAAAGATATGCGCAAAGTTATTACCAGAGCCGCCACCAATACTAAAAGATGTAGGGGACAGTGTTGCAGCGTAGCCAACACCAGGTGTCATTATCCCAGAAGCATATTGCCAATCGTCACCATTGTCATCAATATCATCTAATGTATCTGAGGCTGTATAAGCTGTTAATGTATTGTTGTTGCCGACTTCATAGAACAAATCAGAAAAATTAGCTGCGTTAAAGTAAAAACGTCTATCTGGATTTGTTGTAAAAAATGTATTTTCTATTGTTTCACCAGTAACAGGACTACTCCAATAAGTATATTCATACCAATTATTGATTATTGCTGTTTCTTTAGTTACTGAAGACGAACCAGCTCCATTGTTGACAAAGTTTTGAGTATTGTCATTCTGTAAAAAACTTCCAGCTGTTTGTAGGTTAATAAATCCACTATTATCTACATCTCTTTGAACTTCAATAAAAGTGTTATCTGCTATAAATAAGGTGTTACCAGCAGATATTGTTAAACTACAAGCACTAAAACTACCTTGAGTTGAAGTGTCGTAGTAATCATTAATTACTACACTTTTAGTTAAATCTGGTAAAATACCACTTTGCCAAGCGCCACTTGCCCAGGTTGCTGTTATTGTTCCACATGGGTTTGCAACATCACACGTGTAGCCACAACCGCCTAAATCTGCAAATCGTGTTGATGATGTTAACCAATTAGAAGTTAAACCAGCATCTGCTAAAATATTAGCAGTTGTAGTAGTTGTTGTACAATTATATTTTGCGTTAGAAATATTTCCTCCTAAATCTATAGCAGATGTACCAAGAGTTAATGTTGTTGGTAAGTCTGAGGTTGTATTATTATTTCCAGCATTATAAGTCCAACCAGTACTATCAAAACTAATACCATACATAAAAACAGGTGTAGCAGTTGCTCCTCTAAATACTAAAATTTGTTCTCCTGAAGCGTTTAATGCAAAACCACCTGTAGGATTATTAGTAATTGTACCGATTGAAGGCACAAAAATATTTCCTACAGTTTCTGTAATTGTAATTTCAGTACCACAAGGTAAATTTTGATCAGATTCCCAAACAATTACACCTTCTGACCCAGAAAAAGTTGATGTTGTATTATTCCAAGCTTTATCTGTAAATTTTGCAATTGTACCTGTTGTGGTTTCAGTTAATAAAACAAAAGTAAACTGGTCTGTATTATCTGCGTTATAACCAGTTATAATGATCTCGCCTGGTTGTAAAAAGGTTTGACTAAATGATACAGAACTATATATAAAGAATATTAGTAAAAGCGTAATCTTTTTCATTTTGAGGGTTTTTAAATGAATTAATTAAGTATAAATATATTCTCTAAAATATTTTAAAACAAAAAGCTTCAACTTTATTAGTTGAAGCTTAAGTTTTTAGCGGTAAAAAACAATTATGTTTATTTTTTGATAAACTTTTTGACTATTTTTTGATTGTTAGAAAGTTTTATCTATGTCTGCTGGAGAACCACAACTTCCTCCTCCAACTCCAGTTAATTCAATATTATTTATTCTTAAGCCTCTTGTGCCTCCAGTTTTTGTCTATCTTATTTGCACAGTTGTACTTGTAATTGGACCAAAATTGAAATTATAATCAGTATAGGTATTAGGTATGCTTGTAAGTGTCGTGCTAGCAGCAGTCCAATTGGCTCCATTGTTATCAGAAATTTCAATAGTACATTCCGGAGGTGTTCCACTACCATAAGATCTTAAATTTGATGTTAGAGTTAAGGAGCTGTATGCGCATAAGTCTATGGTTTCTGTAATGACTTCATCTGAAGATGCGTCAAGTAACCAATATCCTGAATTTTATGTAATACTATTAAAAGTCCAAGTGCTTTGGCTTAAAGAAGAGCAGTCATTTGATAATATTTGCCCAAACGAAAAATTAAGGCATAGCAATGCCATTAAAGAGAGGAGAAATTTATTCATGTTGTATTTTTTGACTATTAATTTGTCTGAAATATAGGAAAATTCTTAAGGGATTAATTTCTATTTCTATGAATTACAGTGATTTATAGTTATATTTAATCATTACATAATATTGTGTGCTCTTTTTTTAATATTTATTTAATTTAGTGAACTATAAATGATAGATGAATAACTCTTACACATTAGAAGAAGCCATAAAAAAACTAGAGCATTATTGTGCGTATCAAGAACGTTGCCATAAAGAAGTGACTCAAAAATTGATACAAATGCAAATGATACCTGAGGTTAGAGACCATATTGTAGTACATTTATTAGAACATAATTTTTTAAATGAAGAACGCTATGCAAAAGCTTTTGTAAGTGGTAAATTCAATATAAAAAAGTGGGGAAAACAACGCTTAAAATTAGAGTTGAAACGAAAAGATATTTCTAATTATAATATTAGTGCAGCATTAAAAATAATTGATGAAGTTGATTACTATAAAACCTTTAATCAGTTAGCAGAAAAGAAACTAGAATCTATTAAAGAACCTAATAAGTTTAAAAAGAAGAAAAAACTAATAGATTACCTGCTTTATCGTGGTTGGGAAACACATTTAGTGTATGATAAAGTAAACGAGTTAATTCCATAAAAAAAAGCCTTTCAACTTAAACAGAGAAAGGCTTTTCTTTTTATAATTTTATTGATCTATAAATTAAATACAGCTCCAATATTAGCATTAAACTGATTGTTTATTTTTTCTGCAGGTGTTAAGGCATCCGAGTTATATTTGGCAAAAGTAGTACCAAATTCTGTAAATAATCCAAAACCGTCTGAGAAGAAATAACGCATACCAAGATGTCCGCCAAAATTCTTTAAACTTAAGCTAATCCCAGGATAAACATCAAAGTTGTCACTAATGTTAATGACATTACCTAAGTTAGCATTAAAACGTGCCTTTAAGTCTATTCTATCTTCAAAATCTGCGTTTAAACCATTGTTTAAATTAAGGGCATAACCACCAACAACTCCAACCGAAATGTTTTCGCCTAAGCCATAATCGTATGTAATTACAATTCCGTTTACATTATCTTGAAAGTTTGCACCTATCTGTAATTTTTGGTCGCCTTTTCCTTCAAAAGTTTGAGCGGTTACTAGACTTGTAATTAAACAAGCAAGTATTATTAATCCTTTTTTCATTTTTAAGATTTAGTTAAATATTTATTTGTGTTTGTAATGGCTTGTTGGTTTTTCCAATCTATCCATTTTTGACCTTTAATTCTGCGCATAACATTATCTATGCTTCGCATAATAAATACGTTATATATGGCTTTTCCTAAGTTTTTTGGGTTTCGTGCAATAGCACGTAAACTCATAGAAAAACCTGGTGTTAAATAGCGCATGTAGTGCCAATAGCCTTCTGGCATGTATAAGACTTCACCATGATTTAGATTACAAACCCAACCTTTGGCATTTTTTAAGGCTGGCCATTTGTTAAAATCTGGGTTAGCAAAATCTATATCTTCTCTTGTAATTAAAGAATGTGGTATTTTGTATAAGTGTTTATTCTGTTTCTGGTCAAATAAAATACACTGTTTTTTTCCTTCAAAATGAAAGTGAAAAATGTTAGCTAAATCTATATCATAGTGCATAAACGTATAGCTATCACGACCACCAAAAAATAGCATTGGTAAGCCTTTCATTAATCGTAATCCAAAATCAGGAAACTTAAAATCCTTTTGCAATTGCGGGACTTCTTTTAAAATATTCCACAGAAAAATACGATATTTTGTAGGTTCTCGTTTAAGCAAATCTACATATTCGCTCATTTTCATTTTTGCATGTGGCTCATTAAATCCGTCTTTATAATCAACAGGTCTATCGTCATAAAGAGGTACGGTTTTATCACCAGCAATCTCTTTCATGTAATCTAAACTCCATTTAGAATACGCAGGCCAATCTGAAATAAACTCTTCTATAACCACTGGTTTTTGAGGTTTGAAGTAGTTTTTTATAAAGTCTTCTTTGGTTATCGATTTAACCCTTGGTATGTCTTGAAGATTTAATTCCAAATAATTAAAATTTAGAAGACAAAGTTAATAAAACGTTACCTAATAATAACTAGCCGATAGTTATAGCTTAGTTAAAATTATATCTAAGACCAAATAAAACATTGCTTGGCGGCATTGGCACAAAACCAGCTTCTATATACTCTGCATTAAAAATATTACTTGCAGTTGCAGTTAGTGTAAATTGTTTTAATCTAGCTTCTAAAGACGCATCCCATACGTTATAGCTGTCTTCTGTAGTACGCTCAGCGTGCTTATAAACAATATTTTGAGTGATGTTTTTGAATAATTGAGTGCTTAAACGTGACGTAAAATGATGTTTTAAGGTGTTTAAAGAATAACGTGATAAATCTTTATTTTGATCTAAAATATTATCTTCCATAAAGTTATAACCTACAGCAAAAGTTTGCTTGTAATTATTTAAGCTGAAATGATATTGCGCATCAACCTCAAATCCTTTTGTGTTTACTTCTGCGATGTTCGTAGCTTCAAAAAATGAAATTGAAGTATTTGGTCTAATGTAATCAATTAAGTTTTTAGCGTCTCTATTATAAACTGCTGCAGATGCTGAAAATTTAGGCGATAAATATTTAAGTCCTATTTCTTGAGAAAAAGCTTCTTCTACTTCTAAATTTTCGTTACCAAGAGTACTTGGGTCACTATAATATAAGTCTGTATATGTTGGTATTCTGTATGTGTAACCAATGTTTCCATAGACTTTTAAGTTATTATTTAATCGGTAACCAAGATCTAAACCAGGAAATGCATAAAACTTAAAATCTGAAAAATAAGTTACTGCAACACCAGGTGTAATATCTAGGTTTTCATTTAATAGTTTAAATCTATGTTCTAAAAATAAAGTAGACATAAAACGCTGTCTGTTACCTAAATTATTACTTCTTAAATAGACTTTAGATAAATCTACACCAAAACCAGTAACTCCTAAACTAGACTTGTAAGATGCATTGACTTCAGTTCCTATTTTATCAGAAATATGAAGATTTCTGTAGACTGTTGGATTGTTACGTATGTAAATGTATTCATCTTGATTACGCTTCCAATATACACGTGGTTTTATAGTTAGATTTTCGGTCTTAAAGGATGTTGAAAATGCTAATAAACTATTCTGTGTTTCTTCATATTGATCAATAGCACTTTCGCGAGCATAAAAACCGTTGGCACCAAATTTTCGCTCTTGAAACGTAGCAATCATTTCAATCGCTTTTTTCTTCTTATTAAAAACACTTTTTACAAAATAATTGCTGTTATCGTAATCTGTGTTATAACGATAACCTTCAGAAGTCATTTTGTCTATGTGTACAATGTGTGACGAGTTTTCTAAATCTGCACCAACCGTTACACCTGCATTTAATTGTCCAAAACTACCTGCTTCTAATTTTGCAGATACCGTATTTTTTAAACTATTTTTAGTTACAATATTTATAGCGCCAGTAAAAGCGTTTTGTCCAAAAACACGTGCTGCTGGACCTTTAATAATCTCTATGCGTTCTATAACTTCTAACGGTAAAGCGGCATTCATGGTGTGATGTCCTGTTTGTGCATCGTCCATTTTTATACCATCAATAAGTAGTAAAGTTTGGTCAAATCCGCCACCACGAATATGTAAATCTGCTTGGCTACCAGCGGTACCACGACGTCTTATATCTACGCCTGCAAATTGTTGTAATACATCGGCAACATTGGTAGCTGCGCTATTTTTTATATCTGAAGAAGAAACTATAGTGATAGTTCTTGAATTTTCTTTAAACGGTAAATCTATTCTAGTAGAAGAGATAACAACCGAGTCTAATTGTTGTTCTTTTTGTAAATCTTGCGCTTGTAAACTTGTTGTTAAAACGCTTAGCCCGATAAAAAAACGAGTCAATTTCATAATAAATTTTTTATGTGATTTTTGAAGTTGCAAAATTCGTAACTTTCCGGATTAGTAAACTAGTCCAGTTTTAAAACAATGAATAGTCCGGTTGAAGACATATTATTAACATTACTAACTTTAGATAATACATCTGTTTCGCCCAAGTACATTCAAATTGCTCAGCAAGTTGTTAATGCCATACAACGAGGTTATTTAACCGAAGGAACAAAGTTACCAGGAACCAGAACGTTTGGCGAATTGCTTGATATAAATCGTAATACTGCAGTTGCAGTTTATGAAGAACTGGCATCACAAGGCTGGGTAGATATTGTTGCAAATAAAGGGACTTTTGTTTTAATGCCCGAAAAGAAAACAGCAGCAATTAAAGGTGCTTCGCAAGGATTAGAAAAACTAAAGACGTATCCAGAAACAGCAGGGTTTTCATTTCAATCTTCATTTAATTTAGCATCTACAGAAGAAAATTCTGATTGTGCATATGTGCTAAACGATGGGCAACCGGATTTAAGATTGCATCCAACACATCAATTTTCGCGTTGGTATAGTGCATCTATGAAACGTCCAACTTTAGTGTCTAAATGGAATCAAACCCAAGATCAATTCTATTCTATATTTAATAAACAACTGTGTAATTATTTAAATGCAACACGCGGTTTTTACATAATGCCGCATAATATTTTAAGTACACGAAGTACAGAAATGAGTTTATATATCGTATCGCAATTACTTATTAAAAAAAACGATGTGGTATTGGTTGCGCAATTAAGTCCTTATAAATCAAATATGATTTTTCAGCAAGCTGGTGCAAATTTAATTACCATACCTGTTGATCATAACGGAATAGATGTAGATTTTATAGAACAGCATTTTACCAAAAACAGTATTAGATGTGTTTATGTTTGTGCGCATAGGCAATACCCAACAACAGTTACATTGTCTGCCGAAAGACGTGTTAAATTACTACAACTAGCTAAAGCTTATAATTTTGCTATAATTGAAGACGATTTTGATTACGATTTTCAGTTTAATGGATCGGCAATGTTGCCTATGGCAAGTGCAGATAGTGAAGGCGTTGTGATCTATCTAGGACGTTTAGGACAATCTTTTTTTCCTAGTTTTCAAATAGGATTTTTAATCGCGCCGCAAAACGTTATTAAAGAAGCTAATAATTACCTTCAGCTATTAGACAAACAAGGCGATTTAATACAAAAACAAATGTTGTCTGAGCTTATTGCAGAAGGTGAAATTAACCGATTAATCAAGAAAAATATTACGGTTTACAAACAACGTAGAGATTATTTGTCCAAATGCTTAACTATCCATTTTAAAGATATGGCTACTTGGAAAATCCCTGATGGTGGATTAGCAATATGGTTAGAATTTAATACTAATATATCTTTATTTCAATTAGCCGAAAAAGCAAAAACTAACAATTTATTTTTACCAAAAACCATATTGTATCAAAACAAATCACTTTGTGCTATACGATTAGGTTTTGGTCACTTAAATGAAGATGAAATTGAAATCGTAGTTAAAATTTTGAAACAGTCTTTTGATGCGGTTAAAGTTTAATTTATTCATAAACAAATTCACCTCTTTCACGATAGGCATCTTTGTTCATCCATTTAAAATCATTAGTTTCGGTAGCGTCTAATAAGTCTGCGTCAAGTGCATCAGCTAAATGTAAACCAATATCAAAAGCTTCTTTTTCTTGATATACCGTTGTTGCTTCAATTTTATTTTTAGTATCGTAAAATAAATTAATAGCATATTTGTTTTCAGAAATATTTGTAGAGGCTGAAGATACCCAAACTTTGGTGTTAAATGTTGCTGCAAAAACAGAAACGTAGTCAATGTCTGGAATTGATTGCCACTTACCAATTTTAAAACCAAGAATTGAAAATACTTTTCTGTAGGTTTTTGATTCTAAATCAATCTCTGTGCCTTCAGTTTTTAATAATAAATAGCTAAAAGCTAAAGGAACGATTGTGGCTATATTTCCTGATGTTACTAAGTTAAAGATGGTAAAAACTATTATTGCAACGCCTAAAATAGTTCGCCATAATGGTACTTTTTCTATATAACTAATGGTGTATTTATTCATCTATTTAATATCAAATTCGGTTTTACAATCATCACATCTATACTTATCCTTAGCATAAAAGGGAGGTGTGCCAAATAAAAAACCAACCATAAAAGAAAAGAAAGATTTAAAATCTTTAATAGTAGAAAACATAGCTACTTTGCTGCTGTTACAATTAGGACAATGTATAGCGTTGCCATTATCATCTACCGAGTATTTATTGATAGTTTCTAAAATATGTTGCGCCCTTAAAGCATCTTTAGCTAATACTTTTAGTTTAACGCCACCAATAGCGTTGCTTACCAAAGGATCTGTATCTATAGTTAAGTGATCGCTTAAAAACACTTCGATACCTTCAGATTCTAAACGACCTTTTATAATCTGCGCTTCTGCAGAATACTGAAATTTTGCTATGGTTTTAAAGGTTGGAGACATGTTATATTATCTATATTAATTAGTAGATAAAAGGATTAAAGTGTTACAAGTTACTATTATTCATTTAAACTTTAACATTCTTCAAAGTAAAAAACGTAGCACAAATTCAAACATATTATGTAATTTTACACATATGTTTGCATTAGTAGATTGTAATAATTTTTATGCCTCTTGCGAGCGCGTATTTAACCCAAACCTTAACGGTAAACCAGTTGCTATACTTAGCAATAATGATGGTTGTATCATTGCGCGTAGTGATGAGGCTAAAAATTTGGGCTTACCCATGGGCGCGCCAATTTTTAAATGGGAAAACTTCTGCAAGACAAATAACATCTACGTACTTTCATCTAATTATCCTCTATACGGAGATATGAGTAGTCGTGTCATGTCTATATTAAAACAGTTCACACCAGATGTTGAGGTATATAGTATAGACGAATCCTTTTTGCAATTTAAAGGATTTGAAAATTATAATTTAAACGATTATGGACAACAAATAAGACAACGCGTTTTAAAATGGACAGGTATACCAACCTGCGTAGGTATAGCAACTACAAAAGGATTAAGTAAAGTAGCTAATAAAATAGCAAGAAAATTTCCTAAACAAACTAAAGGGACTTATGTTATAGATACCGAAGATAAGCGTATAAAAGCATTAAAATGGTTAAAAATTGAAGACGTTTGGGGCATAGGAAGACAATTATCAAAACGATTAAAAGCCAAAGGATGTAAAACAGCTTTAGACTTTGCTAATTTGCCAGAAGATTGGATAAAATCCAATTTTTCTGTAATAGAAGCACGATTACATCGCGATTTAAATGGCATACCAACATTAACTTTAGAAGAATACGATCAAGCTAAAAAAGTAATAGCCACAACACGTAGTTTTGATTACACGTATTCTGATTTAAGTTATATAAAAGAGCGTGTAGCAACCTTTGCAGTAACTTGTGCAGAAAAGTTACGTAAACAACACTCTAGCTGTCATACCATAATTGTATTTTTAAAAAGTAATAAGCATAAAAAAGAACAAGCACAACATTCACAAAGCAGAGCAGTGCACTTACCTTATGCAACCAATTCATCTTTAATAATTAGTAATACAGCGGTTAATGCAGTAACAAAAATTTTTAAAAAAGGGATAGAATATAAAAAAGCAGGCGTAATGATAACAGGTTTTGTACCCACAAACAATTATCAACTCAATATTTTCGAAAAAGAAAATCCAAAGCATTTACCGCTAATGCAAACAATAGATCAAATAAATTTAAAATATCACACAAATAAAATTAAATTAGCAAGTCAAGACCTAGATCGTACTTGGAAGATGCGCCAAGAACGATTATCGCCTAGGTATACAACCAATATAAACGACATTATAAAAGTTAAATAACCATTATAACTAAAAAACATAACATATAATTTGGGCGTTACCCTATCGGGTCGGGCTTTTCGCAGTCGCGCTTTGCAAGGCGCTCCAACAATGCTGCAATCCCTAACGCAACTATTTGCTAACAAAAAGACTTAACTATGATCAAGCACAAATCAGGAAGTTTAACCTTTTACATACCAGATGCAACAGCACAATCCGGAGCTCATTTTTTTGATGCAGGTATTTCGGCAGGATTTCCATCACCAGCAGAAGATTTTAAAGAAGAACGTCTATCATTAGACGAGACGTTAGTAAAAAACAAAGAAGCTACTTTTTATGCACGTGTAAGCGGTCAGTCTATGATAGGTGCCGGATTAGACGATAATGATTTGTTAGTTATAGACCGTAGTTTAGAGCCAGCAAACAATAAAATAGCAGTTTGTTTTTTAGATGGCGAGTTTACAGTAAAACGTTTACGTGTAGAAAAAGAAGAAGTTTGGTTACAACCAGAAAATCCAAATTATCCTATCATTAAGATCACAGAAGACAATAATTTTTTAATTTGGGGTATTGTAACCAACGTTATTAAAAAGGTATAAAACAAAAAACGCGAAGCATTTGCTTCGCGTTTTTTAATTGTAAAAGTAATGTTTTATTAATCAGCTAAAACAATTACTTTGTTATCTTTCATTTCGATTGTACCAGAACTTATTTTTAGTAAAGTAGTGTTTTTATCGCCTTTAGTAAAACGATCTTGAACAGCTTCATCTAACTCTATATTACCAGTAATTTTAACGTTACCTTCTTTTAATATAGAGACAACAGGAGCGTGATTGTTTAACATTTCAAAATCTCCATTTACACCAGGTACAACAACGCTGGTTACTTCTCCGCTAAATAAAGTAGCTTCTGGTGATACAATTTCTAAATACATATTTTTCTAGTTTGCAGTTTGCAGTCTGCAGTTTGCAGTCGCACTGAGGACTGAATACTGAATACTGCCAACTGATTTTACGCTTCAGCTAACATTTTTTCTCCAGCTTCTATAGCTTCTTCGATAGTTCCTTTAAGGTTAAACGCTGCTTCTGGTAAGTGGTCTAATTCACCATCCATAATCATGTTAAATCCTTTAATAGTTTCTTTAATATCTACTAAAACTCCAGGAATACCTGTAAACTGCTCTGCTACGTGGAATGGCTGCGATAAGAAACGTTGTACACGTCTTGCTCTACCTACTGCCATCTTATCTTCTTCAGATAATTCTTCCATACCAAGGATAGCAATAATGTCTTGTAATTCTTTATAACGTTGTAATAACTCTTTTACTCTTTGCGCACAAGCGTAGTGCTCGTTTCCTAATATGTCAGCAGTTAAAATTCTAGAAGTAGAATCTAATGGATCTACCGCTGGGTAAATACCTAACTCGGCAATTTTACGAGATAATACTGTAGTTGCATCTAAGTGAGCAAACGTAGTTGCTGGTGCTGGATCCGTTAAATCATCCGCAGGTACGTAAACCGCTTGTACAGATGTAATAGATCCTTTTTTAGTAGACGTAATACGCTCTTGCATTGCACCCATTTCTGTTGCTAATGTTGGTTGGTAACCTACCGCAGAAGGCATACGTCCTAAAAGTGCAGATACCTCAGATCCTGCTTGTGTAAAACGGAAGATGTTATCTACGAAGAAAAGTACATCTTTTCCTTGTCCATCTCCAGCGCCATCACGGAAGTATTCTGCTATTGTTAAACCAGATAAGGCTACACGCGCACGTGCTCCTGGTGGTTCGTTCATTTGTCCAAAAACGAAAGTTGCTTTAGAGTCTTTCATAGCTGATTTATCAACTTTTTGAAGATCCCATCCGCCTTCTTCCATAGAGTGCATAAAGTCGTCACCATACTTAATAATTCCTGACTCTAACATCTCTCTTAAAAGGTCATTTCCTTCACGAGTTCTTTCTCCAACTCCAGCAAATACTGAAAGTCCACCGTGACCCTTTGCAATGTTATTAATTAACTCCTGGATTAATACTGTTTTACCTACTCCGGCACCACCAAATAATCCAATCTTACCTCCTTTTGCGTAAGGCTCAATTAAGTCAATTACTTTAATACCTGTAAATAAAACTTCAGTAGAAGTTGATAAGTCTTCAAATTTTGGTGCTTGACGGTGAATTGGTAAACCAGCTTCTCCTGCTTTAGGTAAGTCTCCTAAACCATCAATAGCATCTCCAATAACGTTAAATAAACGTCCGTAAACATCACCACCAATTGGCATTTGGATAGGAGCGCCAGTTGCAACAACTTCTGTTCCTCTACTTAAACCATCTGATGAGTCCATAGCGATAGTACGTACAGTATCTTCACCAATGTGAGATTGTACTTCTAGTACTAACTTAGAGCCGTCAGCCTTATTAATTTCTAATGAATCGTAAATTTTTGGTAGTTCAGTACCGGCTCCGAATTCTACATCGATAACTGGACCAACTATTTGTGCAACTTTACCTGTAACTTTTGACATTACTTATCTGTTTAATATTATGGTATTTAATTGAATGAAAACTATTTCTGTTTTCGCGTGCAAAGATAGGTGTTTTTATTTAAAATAAAAGGTCTTTTTTCTTATTTTGAATATAAAAAAACACCTTCTGTATGAAGGTGTTTTATAAATTTAAATTTTACTGCTAATTTAGTTTAATCCAGCAGAATATGTTGTATTGTAGTTACCTATATTAACTAAGTTGCCTGAAGCTTCAAAGTTAGATCCATAAGTAGCATCTATTGCTTTTAGAAATTCGTTAGCAATTAACGCATAACCTCTAGAGTTTGGATGAACACCATCTAAAGAAAATGCACCACCAGTAACTAAACTTGCTGTTAATAAATAATCTCCTGAAGAAATACCTCCATTGGCTAATTGATTTAATAACGTATTAGCGTCAACAAATGCTAAACCTGCGTTATTAGCTGCACTTTCTATTATAGAATTAAATGCAGCAGTAGCAGATGCTATTTCTGATTGTTCTGATGGAATTAAAACCCATTTGTCATCTAAAGGTTTAGTTATCCCTTCTGCAGAGAATTGTCCAGCTAGTGCTGGCGGTAATCCTTGAGCCACCAAACCTGCAGCATAATCAGAATTTACAGTACCAATTACTCTACTACTTGGTAAAACGAATAAATCTGCAGCTGTTGCTTGTCTTGTTTGACCATAAGTATTTCCTAAAAGGTTTGCTACTAAAGGAGCTGCTTGAGCAGGAAGCCCAAATTGTGCGATAAATGCAGGAAATGTTGGACTAGCCATAAGCGCTCCGCTTATTTGAGCAGAAATATCTGTTAAGCTTTCGTCTTTAATAACTACAGGGCTATTCTCTGATTGAGAAAAAACTATAGCTCTTTCTGGTTGTCCTAACGCATCATATATTTGATTGATAGCTCCAAAAATCATATTTAATGTAGGGATTTGAGGTGCAAAATCTGGATTATCAGGACTTAAAGGGTTATAAGGTACTGTTGTGAAATGAGGTATTGATGTAACATCTGGGATGTTTGCAATTACTCCTTGAGAGCCTCCAGAAGTAAGCGTTGTTACTAAAGTGTTATATGCAATATCAAATGTTGCTTGATCAGTAATAGGATCATAATTTTCTGCCATAGTATCACTTTCTCCTCCAGATAATGCATAACCTAAAACATCATTGTTTCCTATCCATAAAGAAAAGAACGTTGGTGTTTGTGCCATAGCATCTGCTATAACAGATGTTGTTGGTGAACTAGCCATTCTAACAAAGTAAGGGTTAGCTGTTGGTGGTGTAGCAAATAAACCGTTTAAATCACCATAACCTGGAGCTAATAAATGAAAACTTTTTGCGCCTGGAACACCCATATTGTTAAATGGTCCAGTTGGGTTATTTAAAACAATATCTGTTGTAGTTTGAGCCATAGGATTTAATGTTGTAATAGATGCTGGACCACTACCATCAAAAACCAATCTTGGACCAAAACCAGTAAGTTGACTACCGTTAATTAATAACCCACCAGTATTATCATTCATTAAAGGTTGGCTAAAGTTACCACCTCCAACTAAAGAAAACTGACCTGATAGTATATTAGGCATGGAGTTTTCTTGAGATATTCTGTATAAAGCTCCATCTGCAAAACCAGCAGTAAGTGAGTTACCTAAAGAAACGTATGTTGAAAAATTTGCATCTCCAGCTGTTAATTCTGGAAGCGGTCCAGATATATCATCTGAGCTACTATCGTCATCACTACAAGCTGTAAAGCCTAAAGCTGCAGCAAGTATCCATATATATTTTAATTTGTTCATTTTCATAAATTTTATAGGTTATTAATAGTCCAAGATACGTAGTATTGAGATCCAATAAATCCAGTACCAAATGCTGTAAAGTACTCATCACCTAACAGGTTTGTTGCTCCAGCCTTAAATGTAGATTTTAAACTTGGAACTCTGTAGTTAATCTGCGCATCAATTGTGTGGTATGCAGGTACTTCTCCATCACCAAACGACGCTTCCCAGAAGTAAGCATCACTCCATCTCCAAGCAAGGTTAAATCCAAAGTTCTTAAATAACTCTGTGTTACCAAATGTTGCTTTTACTTTATGTTCTGGAGTATTGAAGTTTGTTCTAAAATCTGGATTATTTTCTTGATCAAAATCTAATTTTGCGTATGTATAGTTAAACCCTAAGTCAAAATCATTTAAGACTTTAGTTGTTACACCTAATGCAGTTCCGTAAGAATTTACGTTAGCATCAGAGTTAGTGTATGTTTGATAAGCTTGATAATCTCCATTTTGAATAGCTAATAAAGATAAAGAGTTATCTCCAACTGTTCCGTAGAAAGGAGCGATTACAGTTTCATTAGCTAAGAAATCTTTGTAAGAGTTATAGTATGCACTAACGTCTACAATAAACTTTTCTAACTTACCTCTATATCCTACTTCAAAAGAAGTTACTTGTTCTGGTTTAGCAAAATTAGAGTTTGCAACTCTTAAATCAGCAGGATTTGTTGATTGAGCAAAATCTTGTACAGAGTTTGCTAAATATGAGTTAGTATAAGCACCTTGACCAGAGAAATCTATTGTAGAAGAACCTGTAAAAGCTTGTCCAGCAGCACTTACATTGTAAGTGTCTACATATCTTTCTGGGTTATCTAGTGCACCACCAACTAATACAGCTCTTCCTACATCTAAACCAATGTATAAATCTTGTGTAGTAGGGTTTCTAAATCCTGTTTGAACAGAAGCACGGAAGTTATGATCTTTATTAACTGTAAATCCTAAAGATAATCTAGGAGAAAAGAAACCGTCAAATAATTCTGATTTATCATAACGTACAGAACCTGTTGCTTTTAATTCTACATTTTCGCTTAAGTCGAAGTTTTTTTGGATTTGAGTATAAAAACCAACTTCAGAATAATCAATAGGACCATCATTATCTGTATAAATAGTTCCAAAAGAGTTTAATTTATACTTTCTATAAGATCCACCTATTTGAATTTCAGCAAAATCAATCATGTCACTAAAGTTGTAATTAGCATCTGCATGATAGATTTTTGAATTATCTTGAAATTTAGATCCAGTACTTAAATCAGGATCTCTTATAACTTTGTTAAATGCGTTTTGAAATTCTGGTGTTCCTGGTAAATATCTTCCTGTATCTGCAGCAGCTCTTGCAGCGTCATGCTTTTGCTGTTCTGATAGGCCTAAAGGGTTACCACTTAACTCTATACCTGCAAATGTTGCAATGTAATCTCCAAACCAATCTTCGTCACTCTTCCATGATCTATTAATATTGATTCCTGTAAAAACCATATCGTAAGAATCTCCAGCTTTATCTTCTGTTACATAACCTCTTACAAAGAAGTTTTTATCTCTAATTTCTAATTTATGTTGTTGTAAAAAGAAATTATTGATATTGTATCTATTTGCACCTTGGTAAATAGTGTTACCAGAACCAACTTTTCCTACATAAGCAATTTCAAAATCACTATCTGTAAATGGTCTAAAATATAATCCCCAATCTGCTTTTATACTTTCAGCATTATAGTTAGTTAGATCTCTTTCGTTATAACCAGTTCTACTTACTGTTACATCGGGAATAATACCTAAACCTGAAGCAGATCTAATGTTTGTAGAAACTTCATCTCCATAAACGTTAATGCCATCATAGTCATAGTCTGATCTTGTTAAGCCTCTATTTAATTTATCTTTTTCGTTAGTTGCAGCCCAATCAGTTCCTTTTAAGTAACCAAAATTAACTTTTACAGCAAATTTATTTGAGAACTTGTGAGCCATTCTTATACTTAAATCAGTATATGGGTTGTCTCCAGCAGCTTCTTGAGAGGTAATTCCTCTTTTAAATGAAGCGCTTATACCTGTATGGTCAAATGGGTTTTTACTTCTCATAAATAAAATACCATTAAATGCATTTGCACCATACAATGCTGAAGAAGCACCTGGTAAAAGTTCTACACTTAAAACATCTGTTTCTGTCATACCTACTAAATTTCCAATAGGGAAGTTAAGTGCAGGTGCAGAATTGTCCATACCATCTACTAATTGCATAAATCTTGTATTAGCAAAAGTTGCAAAACCACGAGTGTTTACAGATTTAAAAGTCAAACTATTAGTGTTAACATCAACACCTTTAAGGTTTTCTAACCCATCATAAAAATCTACAGAAGCAGTGTTTTTAATTTCTTTTAAACCAAAACGTTCTACTGTTACAGGAGATTCAAAAATACGTTCTGGTGTACGAGAGGCAGAAATAACAACTTCATCTAAAGATGTTCCTTCTGTTAACACGATGTCTACTTTTTGATTGTTTGAGGTAATTTCCGTTGTTTGACTTGTAAAACCAACACTACTTACTTGTATACTAAAAGGAGGTGTTTGGTTTGTGTTTAAAGTAAAATTTCCGTCAAAGTCTGTTACAGTTCCTTCTGAAGTACCAAGGATTATAACATTAGCACTAGGTATTGGTTGTTTACTTACATCATCTACAACTGTACCTGTTATTGTTGTTTGTGCAAAAGAGAAGGCACAAAATAACAACATTGCAATTTTAAGGGTTGTCTTCATTTTTTAGATTTAGTTTAATTATTGTAGCAATATACGTTTTTTAACTAAATCTTAAAAAAAAGTGAAAGAAAATTATGCGTGCATAATAAGTTTTTGCGAAAAAAAATAGCTTCAAAATCTATTATTCGTAAAAATCACCAGTGATTATTGAATATTTTAAGATTTTGAAGCTAGTGTAATCTATTCAGTTTTTATTCTACAGTAACTGATTTTGCTAAGTTTCTTGGTTGATCAACATTTTTACCCAACATCACAGCAATATGATAAGATAAAAGTTGTAATGGTATTGTTGTTAATAAAGGAGTTAAAGATTCGATAGTTTCTGGAACTTCAATGACATGATCTGCCAATTCTTTTACGTCTTGGTCACCTTTAGTTACAATTCCTATTATCTTACCCGACCTTGATTTTATTTCTTGGATATTGCTTACTACTTTTTCATAATGCCCTTTTTTTGTTGCAATTACAAATACAGGCATTTGATCATCAATTAATGCAATTGGTCCGTGTTTCATTTCTGCAGCAGGATAACCTTCTGCATGGATGTAAGAAATTTCTTTTAGTTTTAGAGCACCTTCTAAAGCTACTGGAAAATTAAATCCTCTACCTAAGTATAAACAGTTTTTTGCGTCTTTGTAGGTTTCTGCTACCGTTTTTATATGGTCGTCAGATTTTAAAGCTTCAGCTACTTTATTAGGTATTAATTCTAATTCTACTAAATGTTTTTGAAATTCAGAATTAGATAAATTCCCATTAGATTTGGCTAATTTTAAAGCTATAAGCGTTAGTACCGTAATTTGAGTTGTAAATGCTTTTGTTGAAGCTACACCAATTTCTGGTCCTGCATGAGTGTAAGCACCTGCGTGTGTTTCTCTAGCTATAGAAGAGCCAACAACATTACAGACACCAAATACAAAAGCTCCTTTTTGTTTAGCTAATTTAATGGCTGCAAGTGTATCTGCTGTTTCACCCGATTGTGAGATTGCTATTACAACATCCTTTTCTGAAATTACTGGATTACGGTATCTAAACTCAGAAGCATATTCTACTTCAACAGGTATTCTTGCTAGGTCTTCAAATATATATTCTGCAACTAAACCAGCGTGCCAAGAGGTACCACATGCGACGATAATAATTCTATTAGCGTTTAAGAATTTTTCTAGATTATCATCAACACCAGCCATTTTTATAATGCTATCATTGACTCTTAATCTTCCTCTGTAGGTGTCTTTTATAGCGTTAGGTTGTTCATGAATTTCTTTAAGCATGAAATGTTCATAACCACCTTTTTCTATCTGTTCTAAATTTATTTTTAATTCTTGAATGTAAGGGGCTACTAAAGAATCGTTTTTGATTTTTCTTATTTTAACTCCTTTTTTAAGTCTTACAATAGCCATTTCTTCATCTTCTAAATAAATAGCTTTTTTAGTGTATTCTAAAAAAGGTGATGCGTCACTTGCTATAAAAAACTCTTCTTCTCCAACACCTATAGCTAATGGACTTCCTAATTTAGCTACGACTATTTCGTCTGGTTTATTTTTGTCAAAAACAGCAATAGCATATGCTCCTACAACTTGGTTTAGTGCAATTTGTACTGCTTTTCCTAATTTAACTTTTTCGTTTTTCTTAACGTCTTCAATTAGGTTTATTAAAACTTCGGTATCTGTATCTGATTTGAAAGTGTAACCACGTTTGATTAGCTCTTTTTTTATAGACTCATAGTTTTCAATAATTCCATTATGAATTATTACTAAATCACCAGAGTTAGAATAATGTGGATGAGAATTTACATCGTTTGGTATACCATGAGTAGCCCAACGTGTATGACCTATTCCTACAGAACCATTTTTTGAAATTTCTGAATTGACTTTTTCTTCTAAATCAGCAACTTTACCTTTTGTTTTTGATAATTTAAGTTCTTTTCCGTCATAAATTGCTATACCGGCACTATCATAACCTCTATATTCTAATCTTTTTAAGCCTTCCATTACAATAGGATAAGCTTCTTTTTTACCTATGTAGCCTACAATTCCACACATAATTTTAGTTTTCGGTTTCTGTGTAATAAATTTCAAAAGTTGCTCTGTTTTCTTCAGGAACAGATTCTTTACTACCATAAAGTACAGTACCTTTAGGAGAGATAGTTGAACTTGAAGGAACAAAATTTATCATATCTTCTTCAGTTGTGTTTATTATTCTAGAAGTGGATATGTTATTTACGTTAGTTGAAACAAATATTCCTAAATCTAAATTTGTGGAGTCGCTTATAAGAATATTTTTAACATGCTCTGTTAATCTAAACTTGTATCTAATACCGTTTTCATCTTCGTCTCTTTCTAAACGTGGCGCATAAATAATTTTTGAGTTTATTGGGTTTATAAAGTTGCTTGAAGCATCAAAATAATAGTCTATAATAGGTACATTGTTTTTTAAATCGTAAAGTATTACTCTTTCAGACTCAACATCATTAGAGCTGCTTTGGTTATTAACAAGATCTTGATTTACGTAAAAAATTAAGTCTGCCTCATTAATTAGCCATTTTTCATTTTTTTCTTTAAAATATTCTAGAGCAGGAACATCACTTCCAGATTCATCTTGAACTGTACCTTCAAATAATTTAATGACAGAAAAGTTTCCGTTCATTCCTTTTAAATACAAATTGTCATCACCTAAAGTAGCGTCACCATCTGTAGGTGTAGTGTATAAATTATTAAAGTTGTTAGCTTTAATTCCTGTAAAGTCTAAAGTGTATTGTCCTGTTAATAATTCTTCTTGATCAACATCATCTTCATCGTAATAGGTATATTCTAAAGTTATATTAGCATTGGCATCACTTAAATTAAGCATAGCCATACTACCATCACCAGCATTGTTTTCTACTTTAAAAATTAAACCTCTAAAATAGTTGTAAAAGCTGCTGTTGTTTGTTAGTTCTTCACTGTCTTGATACGGAAAGAATAAATTTTCCCAATCACTTAAATTGATAATGCTTGCATTGTCTTCATTAAAAAGGTCGACTCTTATTCCTGGAGCTAGATATTCTGTTTCTCCATCTTCGTCAGTTACTTCGTGGGTAGAGTTACTTATAACAAAATTATCTTCTTCATATAAAAGTTCTAATGTTTGAGAATTAATGTCTATAGTCTCAAATATATTAGAGTAGTAAAGTTGTTGGTCTTCAAAATCTGTAGCAGGATCTAAATCTCTTAATAAATAGTTGCTTCTGTAGATAGAAAGTTTAAAAGATTCATTTTGATTCCCAAAAACAGAATCAAGTTTGTAGGTAGAGTTTCCTTCTTCATCAGTACTCTCGATTTGAGAGTAATATGGTATGTAAAGCTTTACAGATTGTAATGTTGGGTTTACACCAAAATCTGGAGATAAATTTGTTGGCAAAACTTGCGTAATAATACTTGCTTCTGTTGTTCCGTAGGGTTGGCTTGCGTCATTATAAACACCTAATAGGTTGTTTGGTAATCCATTTGTTTGAATTGGATTTGGTTTTTTTGTATAAGACACAAAAGGAAATACTTTGCGGTTTGCACTAAAATTTTGTACACCACTTATATCACTTTCTATATTTAAATAATCTCTGTCACAACCAACAGTAATTAATGCGATTAAACCTAATAACGCTAGAGGTTGAAAGGTTTTAGTAATTAACTTTTTCATTAATAATTTTTTGCTCTTTGTTAGCTTAAAACGTCATTGTTATAGAAATTAGTGTAAGCTTCACTAAATTCATCTTTAGGTTGGTAATCTAAGACAGGTTTTTTAGAATCTTTTAAATGTTTTGTTAAATCTTTTGGAATATCTTCAGATCCAACGATTAATGCATCAGATTGATCTATTGCAACCTTCATTAAGTTTGAATATGTTGGGTTTTCTAATGCTTTAATTTTACCTTCTTCTATACCATCAAATTTTATTTTGTTTATAAGGTCTTTGTTTAAGGTTTCTTCAAAACTTTGACTATAAACAGAGGTTACAATTTTACTTTGGTTAAATAATGGTTCATCATTATAAAATTGCTTTAAATATAAAGGTAGTAAAGATGCTAACCAACCATGTACATGGATAATGTCTGGTGACCAATTTAATTTTTTTACTGTTTCAATTACGCCTTTTGCAAAGAAGATGGAGCGTTCGTCATTGTCTTCAAAAAGATTCCCGTTTTCATCAGTAAAAGTTGCTTTTCTTTTAAAATACTCGTCATTATCGATAAAGTAAACCTGAATTCTTTCCTTTGGGATTGAAGCCACCTTTATAATTAGAGGCATGTCTAAATCGTTAATAACAAGATTAATCCCTGATAAGCGTATTACTTCATGTAATTGGTGTCTTCTTTCGTTTATATTGCCATATCTTGGCATAAAAATTCTTATTTGTCCACCTTGTTGATTCACCATTCTTGGTGCTTCAAACGACATTGAAGAAATTTCAGTTTCTGGTAAATAAGGCACCACTTCAGATGATACGTATAATATCCTCTTATCTTTCATAAATTATTAGCTTTTCCGAATTAAAAATAAAAAACACGCAAAAGTACAAAATTTTATGCAGATTGCCACTAAAAGATTAAGTTTGCATGCGTTAATTAAATAATAAATAATGATTGTTTTTACAAAAAAAAGCGAATTAAAAGCTAAAATTTCTTCTTTTAAAGAGAAAAACATGACCATTGGTTTTGTCCCAACAATGGGCGCATTGCATAAAGGTCATTTAGCTTTAGTAAATGAAGCTTTGGCTAATAATAATCAAGCTATAGTTAGTATTTTTGTTAACCCAACTCAGTTTGATAATCCTGAAGATTTAAAAAAATATCCAAGAACTTTGGATAAAGATGTTGAATTATTAAAATCGTTATCAGAAAATATTATTGTTTACGCGCCAACGGTAGAAGATATTTACGAAGGACAAACAAAATCTCAAAAATTTGATTTTGATGGATTGGAACACCAAATGGAAGGAAAATTTAGAGATGGTCATTTTGATGGTGTAGGTACTATTGTAAAGCGTTTGTTTGAAATTGTAACTCCTAATAACGCCTATTTTGGAGAGAAAGATTTTCAGCAACTAGCTATTATAAAAAAAATGGTTTCTAAGAACAACATGCCTGTAAATATTGTAGGATGTAAAATTTATAGAGAAGCTAATGGATTAGCATTAAGTTCTCGTAATACAAGATTAACTTCAGAATATAAAGAAGCAGCTCCTTTTATCTATAAAACTTTAAAAACTGCCAAAACTAAGTTTGGCACAAAAAGTGCTAATAAAGTTACAGAATGGGTTGAAGATCAGTTTGCAAAACATAATTTATTAGAATTAGAATATTTTACAATTGCAGACGAAGCAACCTTAAAAACAGTAAAACGCAAATCTAAAAACAAAAAATATAGAGCTTTTGTTGCAGTGTATGCAGGAGAAATACGACTAATTGACAATATAGCTTTAAATTAATTATCTTTGTCCCATGCAAATTCAAGTAGTAAAATCAAAAATTCATCGTGTAAAAGTTACTGGTGCAGACCTAAATTATATAGGAAGTATCACTATTGATGAAGACTTAATGGATGCAGCCAATATTATTCAAGGCGAAAAAGTACAAATTGTAAATAATAATAATGGTGCGCGTTTAGAGACTTATGCTATACCTGGTCCACGTAACTCTGGTGAAATAACACTTAACGGTGCAGCAGCACGATTAGTATCACCTGGTGATGTGTTAATTTTAATAACTTATGCTTTTATGGATATAGAAGAAGCTAAGGTATTTAAGCCATCATTGGTGTTTCCAGATGAAGCAACAAACTTATTAAAATAGATGTCTAAAAGACCTGTAATACAAATATTAAAAATAGCACTCCCAATTTTATTGGGAGTTTTTTTAATATGGTATTCTTTGTCTAAAATATCTATCTCTGGCTTATTAGAATATTTTAAAAATGCCAATTATCTTTATATCTTTTTAGGTGTAATTTTTGGTTTATTAAGTCATTTGTCAAGAGCGTATCGTTGGTTGTTTATGTTAGAGCCAATGGGTTATAAAGTAAAAATGGGTAATAGTATAATGGCAGTTTTTGCTGCTTATTTAATAAATTACACTATACCGCGAGCAGGCGAAGTGGCAAGAGCAACCGTTTTAACAAATTACGAAGGTGTGCCTTTTCAAAAAGGATTTGGTACTATTGTAGCCGAACGTGTTGCAGACTTTATAGTTATGCTCTTAATTATAGGTATAACCTTAGTGCTTCAATTTGAATTCATCTTTAATTTTTTTACAGAAAAATTTAATCCCTTAAAACTTATTATTGCCTTTTCAGGGTTAATAATTTTAGGGTTTCTTATCATTATTTACATCAAAAAAAGTAGCTCGAAAATAGCAGTCAAAATTAAAAATTTTGTTCAAGGATTAATAGAAGGTGCGTTAAGTGTCTTTAAAATGAAAAAGAAATGGGCTTTTATCTTTCATACACTTTTTATTTGGACAATGTATGTTTTGATGTTTTACGTAACCACTTTTGCAATTAAAGATTTAGGTAATGTCTCTTTTGGTGCCGTTTTAATCGGTTTTATTTTAGCTACTTTTAGTATTGCCGCAACAAACGGAGGTATTGGGTCTTACCCAGAAGCCATAGTTATAGCTTTTACTTTATTTAATTTACCCGAAGATCCAAGTCGTGCTTTTGGATGGATTATGTGGACATCTCAAACCCTATTAATATTTGTTTTAGGAGGACTCTCTTTATTATACCTTCCTTTTTTTAACCGAAACAAATAATTTGTACATTGCACTAAACTTAATCTAATAACCTTATGAAACGTTTTTTATTACTACTAATAACGTTAGTTTTAAGCAATACACTAACAGCCCAAACCATTTATAAAGAAATAAACTCTGAAAAGTTAGGCGAATCTCGTCAACTAAAAATTCAAGTACCACGTAACTACGATACTTCAGATAATAAATATCCTGTAGTTGTTGTTTTTGACGGCGATTATTTATTTGAAATCGTAGCAGGTAATGTAGATTATGCAGCCTATTGGGAAGATATGCCAGAAGCAATCGTAGTAGGAATAAATCAATATCAAAAACGTGAGGCAGATTGCTATTATAGCGAGCAAAACTCGTTACCAATAGAGACTGGCGCTGCTTTTTTTGAGTTTGTAAGTATGGAGCTTATTCCGTTTATAGATAAAAATTTTCGTACAGAAAATTTTAAAGTAGCAGTCGGACATGGGCAAACAGCAAACTATATTAATTACTATTTGTTAAAAGGAGTTCCTTTATTTCAAGCCTATATTAGTTTAAGTCCAAGTTTGGCACCAGATATGAAAACATATCTAACAGAGAAAATGCCAAAATTAGAACAAAAAATATTCTATTATTTAGCAGCAGCAAACAATGATAAAGGTAATATTAAAGAAGAAACAGAAGCTTTAGCAAAAAGTATCTCTTCAATAGAAAATGATAATCTTTTATATCATTCTGAAATTTTTCCAGATGCAACACATTATTCTTTGCCAGCGCAGGCTATCCCAAAAGCTTTACAAAAAATATTCTTAGTATTTCAACCAATAAGTTTAAAAGAATACAAAGAAACTGTTCTAAATCTTGAAGGAAATCCGGTAGATTATTTAAAAGAAAAATATGAAACTATAGAAACGCTTTTTGGTATAAAAAAACCAATTTTAGTTAATGATTTTAAAGCAATCGAAGCAGCAATCAAGAAAAAAGAAAAGTACGAATACTTTGAGGATTTAGGTAATTTAGCTCGTAAAGAATACCCAGACACCTTACTTGGACATTATTATCTTGGTCGTTTTTACGAAGAAACTGGTAAGTCTAAAAAAGCAATGAAAACGTATCAGTCCGCTTACGTATTACAAGAAATTGGAGGTATTACTAAAGATTTAGTTTTAGAATTAGCAGAACAAATTAAAGCAGACTTTGGGTATTAATGGCTAAAGTAAAAACAACGTTTTTTTGTCAAAATTGTGGCACGCAATTTTCTAAGTGGCAAGGTCAATGTACATCTTGTAAAGAGTGGAATACCATTGTAGAAGAAGTGGTGCAAAAGCCAGAAAAAAATGATTGGAAAACATCAACTTCCAACACTTCAAAAAGAGTTTCAAAGCCTTTAAAACTAAAAGAAATTGATTCGTCTCAAGATGTAAGATTAGATACTAATGATGCCGAATTTAACCGTGTTTTAGGTGGTGGTATTGTACCAGGATCCTTAACACTTTTAGGAGGAGAACCTGGTATTGGTAAGAGTACATTACTGCTTCAAGTGTCTCTTAAATTACCTTACAAAACGTTGTATATTTCAGGTGAAGAAAGCCAGAAACAAATAAAAATGAGAGCAGAACGTATTAATCCAAATAACGAAACCTGCTACATTTTAACCGAAACCAAAACTCAAAATATCTTTAAGCAAATTGAAGCAATTGAGCCTGATATAGTTATTGTAGATTCCATTCAAACACTGCATAGTGACTATATTGAAAGTTCAAGCGGAAGCATTTCGCAAATTAAAGAATGTACTACAGAGCTAATAAAGTTTGCTAAAGAGACTAATACACCGGTAATTCTTATCGGGCATATTACAAAAGATGGTCACATTGCAGGACCTAAAATACTAGAACATATGGTAGATACTGTACTTCAGTTTGAAGGCGATCGTAATCATGTATTTAGAATTTTAAGAGCAAACAAAAATCGTTTTGGATCAACAAACGAGCTAGGTATTTATGAAATGCAAGGCTCTGGTTTAAGAGAAGTGTCTAACCCAAGCGAAATTTTAATTTCTCAAAAAGACGAAGCTTTATCAGGTAATGCAGTTGCTGCAACTTTAGAAGGTATGCGTCCTTTAATGATAGAAGTACAAGCGCTAGTTAGTACAGCTGTATATGGTACGCCACAACGAAGTGCTACAGGATTTAATGCAAAACGTTTAAATATGTTATTGGCAGTTTTAGAAAAACGTGCAGGATTTAGATTAGGCGCTAAAGATGTGTTTTTAAATATAACTGGTGGTATTAATGTTGATGATCCAGCAATAGATTTAGCAGTAGTAGCTGCTATTTTATCTTCTAATGAAGACGAGCCACTTCAAACCGATTTTTGTTTTGCTGCAGAAGTTGGACTATCTGGAGAGATTAGACCAGTGCAACGTGTAGAGCAACGTATTCTCGAAGCTGAAAAGCTAGGTTTTTCAACCATTTTTGTGTCTAAATACAATAAGATTACTATTAAACCTAAAGGAATAAAAATTCAATTGGTTTCAAAAATTGAAGATATTGTAGATTTTTTAAGCTAGAATTATAAAAATTCTTCTTTAAGAGCTTCAATTTGAAGCTTTTTTTATGCTCAAAAATCAGACTTTTAAACAGAATTCCTTAATTTCGCGACTCTTATAAGAAAAACGAAAACATGAATACTGGATTTCCTGAATATAAAGGACTTAACTTACCAAAAGTAGCAGAAGAAATTCTTAACTATTGGGAAGACAATAATATCTTCGAAAAGAGTGTAACCTCTCGTGAAAACGCAGAACCTTTTGTGTTTTTTGAAGGTCCACCATCTGCAAACGGTTTACCTGGTGTACACCACGTATTAGCACGTGCAATAAAAGATATTTTTCCAAGGTATAAAACTATGAAAGGTTACCAAGTAAAGCGTAAAGCTGGTTGGGATACACATGGTTTACCAGTAGAATTAGGTGTAGAAAAAGAGTTAGGAATTACCAAAGAAGATATTGGTAAAAAAATTACTGTAGAAGAGTATAACGCTGCATGTCGTAAAGCTGTAATGCGTTACACAGATATCTGGAATAACCTAACCCAACAAATGGGATATTGGGTAGATATGGACGATCCATACATTACCTATAAACCAAAATATATGGAAAGCGTTTGGTGGTTATTAAAGCAAATCTATAATAAAGAATTGCTGTATAAAGGCTATACCATTCAGCCATATTCTCCAAAAGCAGGAACAGGATTAAGTTCTCACGAGCTTAATCAACCAGGAACATACCAAGATGTAACCGATACAACTGTAGTAGCGCAGTTTAAAGCTGTAGCAGATACGTTACCAGACTTTTTGCAAAACGAAGGCGATATTCATTTTATAGCTTGGACTACAACACCTTGGACATTACCAAGTAATACTGCGTTAACCGTTGGACCAAAAATAGATTACGTTTTAGTCGAAACGTATAACCAATATACCTTCAAACCTATTAATGTGATATTGGCTAAAAATCTTGTTGGTAAACAATTTGACGGTAAGTATAAGCAAGTTGAAACAAAGCCAGAATTAATTGAATATAAAGAAGGTGACAAGAAAATTCCTTTTTACATCGTAAAAGAATTTAAAGGAAAAGATCTAGTTGGTATCAAGTACGAACAATTGTTAGATTACGTATTACCAAATGATAATCCTGAAAATGCATTTAGAGTAATATCTGGAGATTTCGTAACGACCGAAGATGGTACAGGTATCGTACATACAGCGCCAACCTTTGGAGCAGATGATGCTTTAGTGGCAAAACAAGCTACACCAGAAATACCACCAATGTTGGTAAAAGACGAGAATGATAACTTGGTACCATTAGTAGATTTACAAGGTAAATTTAGACCAGAAGTGACCGAGTTTGCTGGTAAATACGTAAAGAATGAATATTACGCAGAAGGCGAAGCACCAGAAAAGTCAGTTGATGTAGAAATTGCCATCAAACTTAAAATAGAAAACAAAGCCTTTAAGGTAGAAAAATACAAGCACAGCTATCCAAACTGTTGGCGTACAGATAAACCAATTTTATATTATCCATTAGATTCTTGGTTTATCAAAGTAACCGACGTAAAAGATAGAATGCATGAGTTAAATACAACCATTAACTGGAAACCAAAATCTACAGGAGAAGGACGTTTTGGTAACTGGTTAGCTAATGCAAACGATTGGAATTTATCACGCTCACGTTATTGGGGAATTCCGTTACCAATTTGGCGCACAGAAGATGGTAAAGAAGAAATCTGTATCGGTTCTGTAGAAGAATTAAAAGCCGAAATGGCTAAAGCTGTATCAGCTGGCGTACTTCAAAAAGATATTTTTGAAGACTTTGAAGTTGGTAACATGTCTGAAGACAACTACGATAAAATAGATTTACACAAAAACATTGTAGATCAAATTACGTTAGTATCGCCTTCAGGTCAACCAATGAAGCGCGAAAGCGACTTGATAGACGTTTGGTTTGATTCAGGATCAATGCCTTACGCACAGTGGCATTACCCGTTTGAAAACAAAAACTTAATTGATAATAACGAAGCTTATCCTGCCGATTTTATTGCCGAAGGTGTAGATCAAACACGAGGTTGGTTTTACACATTGCACGCAATTGGTACTATGGTTTTCGATTCTGTAGCGTATAAAAATGTAGTGTCAAACGGATTAGTTTTAGATAAAAACGGACAAAAAATGTCTAAGCGTTTAGGTAACGCGGTAGATCCTTTTGAAACCTTAGATAATTACGGTGCAGATGCCACACGTTGGTACATGATTGGTAATGCCAATCCATGGGACAACTTAAAATTTGATATTGAAGGTGTAGAAGAAGTAAAACGTAAGTTTTTCGGTACGTTGTACAACACATATTCGTTCTTCAGCTTATATACCAATTTAGATAAATTTAGTTATGCTGAAGCAGAAATTCCTTTAGCAGAACGACCAGAATTAGACCGTTGGATTCTTTCAGAATTACACACTTTAATTCAAAAAGTAGACGAATATTACGCCGAATATGAGCCTACAAAAGCAGCACGTGCTATTTCAGATTTTACGCAAGATTACTTAAGTAACTGGTACGTGCGTTTAAGTAGAAGACGATTCTGGAAAGGCGATTACCAAACCGATAAAATTTCGGCTTACCAAACGCTGTACACGTGTATGGTAACCATTGCAAAGTTAGGCGCGCCAATTGCACCATTCTTTATGGATAAGCTGTATTTAGACTTAAATAGCGTAACTAAAAAAGAGACGTTTGAAAGTGTTCACCTTTCATATTTCCCTAAATACGATGCAAGCTTTGTAGATAAGTCTTTAGAGCGAAAAATGGAGAACGCGCAAACAATTTCTTCATTAGTATTATCGTTAAGAGCTAAAGAGAAAATTAAAGTACGTCAGCCACTACAGAAAATTATGATTCCTGTAGATTCTGCACAGCAAAGAGAAGAAATAAAAGCGGTAGAAAACTTAATAAAACACGAGGTTAATATTAAAGAAATCGAGCTTTTAGAAGACGCTTCAGATATCTTAGTTAAGCAAATAAAACCAAACTTTAAAGTACTTGGACCACGTTTTGGTAAAGATATGAAGTTGATTGCTAGTGAGATACAAAAATTAGGCGCAGACGATATTAAAAATATTGAACAAAATAACACTTTAGACATCGATTGTAATGGAAAAATTATTACATTACAACGTGAAGATGTTGAAATAACATCGCAAGATATTGAAGGTTGGTTAGTTGCTAATGAAGGTAAAATAACAGTAGCTTTAGATGTAACTATTACAGAGCCATTACGTGAAGAAGGTATTGCAAGAGAATTAGTAAACCGAATTCAAAACCTACGTAAAGACTCTGGATTTGAAGTAACAGATAGAATTACTGTACAACTTCAAGAAGACCAAAATATCACACAAGCTGTTAACAACAACTTAGATTACATTAAGACCGAAACCTTAACTGATAATCTTGAAATTATTAACCAAATAGACAATGGTATAGAAATTGCTTTTGATGACGTAAATACCAAATTATCTATTCAAAAAAATTAAAATTATGGCAACAGATACAAACGTAAGGTACTCTGACAAAGATTTGGCAGAATTTAAAGCTTTAATTCAAGAAAAAATTGAAAAAGCGCAGCACGATTTAGAGTTAATAAAAAGTGCTTATATGAACGACCATAATAATGGTACAGACGATACGTCACCTACCTTTAAAGCTTTTGACGAAGGAAGTGAAGTAATGAGTAAAGAATCTAACTCGCAATTAGCAATTAGACAAGAAAAATTTATTCGCGATTTAAAAAACGCATTAATCCGAATAGAAAATAAAACTTACGGTATTTGTCGTGTTACAGGTAAATTAATAAACAAAAAACGTTTAGAATTAGTGCCGCATGCCACATTAAGTATTGAGGCAAAAAACATGCAAAAGTAATCTATTGCTAAACACATAAATCACATAATTTAACGCTTCAATACTTTTTTGAAGCGTTTTTTATTTCTATATATTTTGAAATTCAAACTTGTTATATTTTTTCTTTTAGTTATCCATTTTTCTGTTGCTCAAAAGCAAACTGAAAAGCAATGGAATGCACAACAAATTGAAAAAGTTGATATTAATGGCGAAGGAATTTTTAAAATTTACATTAAAAATAGTGAATCAAATACTATTGATTTGGTGGTTAAATTTGAAGGAGAACATTCTGAAAATCTAGTGATAATCGATAGTATTAATCAAGGTGTTTTAAAATTATCTACAGGCTTTCAGCCTTTATTTAAAGCAGATAATGATAAGTTAAGTGCACACAAAGTATTGTCTGTAGAGTTGCAATTAAGTATTCCAAAACATATTGATTTAAATATTAAAAGTGATATTGCGCAAACTAAAATAGAAGGTCAATTTCCAAATGTGTTTATAGAATTAAAAACAGGTAATTGTACGTTAGATCCTTTTTTTGGTAATGCAACAATAAATACCATAAGCGGAAATATTAATATAAAAACAAATAACGCAAAAACCATTGCAAAAAGTAAAACAGGAATAGTTGATGTTAAGCAATTTAAACTAGCATTATATCAATTAAATCTGCAAACTGTTAACGGAACTATAAACGTCTCTAAAATTTAAAAAATAAGTCTATTTTTGTTTAAAACTAATCCTTGTCAACTAAGCATAGTTGACAAGTCTATACTTTATGAGCCTAAAAAAAGCTACAATCTTTATCGTCTTAATTTTACTTATTGATCAAGTAAGTAAAATATATGTAAAAACACATTTTGTATTAGGAGAAGATGTTGCTGTTTTTGATTGGTTTAAAATCTATTTTATAGAAAATAGTGGTATGGCTTGGGGAACCAAATTAAGCGATTTGTTTCCTTTTATTAGTGATCGTACTGCAAAAGTAAGTCTTACTGTCTTCAGGATTTTTGCAATTATTGGTATTGGATATTGGTTATATAATAGTATTAAAAAGCAGCAATCTAAAATGCTTAATGTTGCACTTATCTTTGTGTTTGCTGGTGCTTTGGGTAATATATTAGATTCTGTGTTTTACGGTGTTTTATTTGACGATAGTATTGGTCAAGTAGCTACATTTATGCCAGAACAAGGTTACGATAGTATGTTGCACGGTAAGGTAGTAGATATGTTATACTTCCCGATTTGGCAAGGATATTTGCCAGAATGGGTACCAAGTGTTGGCGGTAAATACTTTACGTTTTTTGAGCCTGTTTTTAACATTGCAGACGTAGCTATTAGTATTGGTTTTGGAATATTAATTTTCTTTAATAAAAAAGCGTTTCCAAAAACAGAAGATGCTTAGAATTTGTAAACCCTTTTAGGCGTGACACAATAATCTAATGCAATATCACCTTCATAAGCATCTTTGATTTCAGCTTCAGCTTCAAAAAAAGATAAACCTATTTTTACAGTATTTGGCTTACAATTGGATAAAAAGTTATCGTAAAATCCTTTGCCATAACCAACTCTATTTCCCTTTAAATCAAAAGCTAAAAGCGGTATAAATACAACATCTATATTATGATTTGGTATCTCAATACCACTAACAGGCTCTGGTATGTTATATTGATTAAGTTTTAAAGTGGTATTGTCCGATAACAGGTAATTGGTTAATGTGTTGCTTTCAAAATTGCTTTTAGAAATAGCTATGTCTTTATCTTTTCCGGATAGAATATTTAAAATAAATTCGGTTTGAATTTCTTTCTGTGATTCAATAGTTAAAAATAAGTGGTACACATTGTAATCCCAAATAGCTAGTTTTAATAATTGGTTAGCAATATCAATGCTAAATTGATCTATTTGTTCTTCTGTAAGTTGTTGTCTTAAAGCTTTATATTTTTGGCGTAATCGGGCTTTATTCATTTTTAATTATTTAACTATTCCTGTTGAAATATGAAATAAAGCATCACCTTGATAAACAATAGGAGATTCATTTATATTAAACACGTAACCATCATGTTTAGCTTTTACAAAATGATTAAATTTTCCGTAAGGATCTGTAATATTACCAATGGTGTCACCTTCTTTTATATATTGACCTAAATCTACATTAGCTTTAAACATACCAGAAAAGCTGGCGCGTTGCCATTTACTATCTAATATTTTTATACATGCTTTTTTAGGCTCAGAAACATTATATTTTTTTCTTAGCATGCCAAAGTGATTTAGGATGCGTTTGGCGCCATTAACACCTGTGTTAGTGACTGTTTTATCTATATGAAACGATTTTCCGCCTTCAAAAAGAAGGATAGGTTTACCAAGCTCGTTACATGTTTTTCTAAATGATTTGTTTAGGTTTTTAGAGTATAAAATAAATGGCGCTCCAAATATTTCTGCCATAACATCATCATCTTCATTACCAGGAGCAATACGTATTTGAGGTGCATTAAATCTAAAAGCGCCACCGGTATGAAAATCGACAATAAAGTCTACTTCAGGTATAATTTCGGTTACTAAAGTATGCGCAACACGACTGGCCAAAGAGCCATTTTTTATTCCAGGAAAAACACGATTTAAGTCTCTACCATCAGGAAATTCGCGTTCCATATTAATAAATCCAAAGATGTTTAAAACAGGAATACAAATTGTGGTACCAACTTTAGGTTTATTTATTCCTTTTGAAATTAATTGACGTACAATTTCAATACCATTTACTTCGTCGCCATGTATGCCAGCAGTAAACAAAATTGTAGGTCCAGGTTTTTTAGAGCGTTCTATAATAACAGGAACATCTACTGGAGTACGTGTGTGTAAATGTGCAACATTAAAGCTTAGTTCTGCACTTTTACCTGGTTTAATAATTTCATCTAAAATATGTAAGTCCTTTTGTTGATAAATCATTAAGCGTTACTGTTTCGTTCTAAATAAGTGATAATGCTTTTAGCAATATTTTTTCCTGTAGCTTTTTCTATGCCTTCTAATCCTGGTGTAGAGTTTACTTCTAGCAGTAAAGGTCCTCTTTCAGATTGTAGCATGTCTACGCCGCAAACGGGAAGTTTTAATGCTCTAGAAGCATTCATGGCAAGACGAAGCTCTGCTTCAGAAAGTTTTATGATTTTTGCGCTACCACCTCGATGTAAATTAGATCTAAATTCGCCTTCTTTACCTTGACGTTTCATTGCGCCGACAACTTGACCATCTACTACTAAAGCTCTAAGATCTGCACCTTTAGCTTCTTTAATAAATTCTTGTACTATAACTCTAGCTTGTAACCCATTAAAAGCTTCTAGAACAGATTCGGCAGCATTTTTAGTTTCGGCTAAGACAACACCAAGACCTTGTGTACCTTCTAAAAGCTTAATGATTACAGGCGCGCCGCCAACATGGTCTATAACTTCTTCTACATCTCTAGAATAGTTGGTAAATACTGTTTTAGGCATACCAATTCCTCTTTTACTAAGACGTTGTAAACTTTTTAACTTGTCTCTTGATCGTAGGATAGAATCTGAAGTTACTGTAGTAAATACACCCATCATTTCAAATTGTCTTACTACTGCGCAACCATAAAATGTAACCGAAGCGCCAATACGTGGTATAACTGCATCTACGTAATCTAAATAGCGATCTTTATAGTAAATTGTTGGTTTTTCTTTTTCAATAATAATATCGCATTTTAAAGGATCTATAACTTCTACTTTATGACCTCTATTTTCGGCTTCTTCAACTAATCTGTCAGTTGAGTATAAACCTGCGTTGCGCGATAGAATAACTATATTCATTCTACTTTTTTATTAAATGATTGGTTTTGTAAATCGACATCAACTAAAAATTTTCGTTTTAAAAATTGCCTGCCTATTAAAACAGGAAACCTCATGTCGCTTCTTGTGCTTAAAGTTAAATTAATCTTGTAGGTTTTACCAAAAAAAACAACATCAGTTTTTATTTTGTATCGGTTTTCTACAAAGCCATTACTACTTTTTACATCGGTTAAACTGTACTCTTTAAATAAAATAGGTTCTGATTTTTCGGTTTTATTATCATCAAAAAAGCAAAGTAAACCTTGGTCAGTAAGTGTAATGTTAGAACAATGTATGCTTGATGTGTAAGCGCCAGTGTCTATCTTACAATTAATGTTTAATAAATTTAATTTTGGTTAAAGTTTTAATTAAAAACTATTAAATAATTACCTTTGAGTACCACTAGATTTTACACCTATTTACTATTAATTTATGAGTAAAACCAACTTAGATATTCAATTAAAAACCATTCCAGAATCTGCTGGTGTTTATCAGTACTACGACAAAGAAGGTAATATAATTTATGTTGGTAAAGCAAAAAATCTTAAAAGACGTGTAAGTTCTTACTTTACAAAAACACATGACAGTGGTAAAACTAGAGTTTTAGTAAAACGTATTGCAGACATCAAATTTATTGTTGTTGAGACCGAAACCGATGCTTTACTATTAGAAAACAATCTAATTAAAAAGCATAAACCGCGTTACAATGTGTTACTAAAGGACGATAAATCTTATCCTTGGATTTGTATTAAAAAAGAACGCTTTCCGCGTGTGTTTCCAACACGTCGATTAATCAAAGATGGAAGTGAATATTTTGGACCTTACACAAGTATGAAAACCGTACATACCTTATTAGATTTAATAAAAGGATTGTATCAATTACGAACTTGTAATTATGATTTAGCCGAAGATAAAATAGAAGACGGTAAGTATAAAGTATGTCTAGAATATCATTTAGGAAATTGTCAAGGTCCTTGTGAAGGCTATCAAACCGAAGAAGATTATCAAGAAAATATAAAGGCAATTCGCGAAATAATTAAAGGAAACTTTAAAGACTCTTTAGGACAATTTAAACAGCAAATGAAGGATTATGCCGAAAAAATGCAGTTTGAAGATGCGCAACGTATTAAAGAAAAAATTGAAGTTTTAGAAAATTATCAAGCAAAATCTACAATTATAAACCCAAGAATAAGTAATGTAGATGTGTTTTCTATTGTTAGTGACGAGAGTTTTGGCTATACCAATTTTCTTCAGATATCTTATGGATCCATCATCCGGTCTCACACTTTAGAAATAAAGAAAAAGTTAGACGAAACCGATAAAGAGTTACTAGAATTAGCAATTGTTGAAATAAGAGAACGTTTCAACTCAAAATCAAAAGAAATTTACGTACCTTTTGATGTAAATATTGGTGAAGAAATAAAAGTTACTGTGCCACAATTAGGCGATAAAAAACACATTTTAGATCTGTCTTTAAGAAACGCAAAGTATTATAGAATGGAGCGTTTTAAACAAATAAAGATCACAGATCCAGATCGTCACGCTAATAGGATAATGGCGCAAATGAAAGCCGATTTAAGATTATCTGAAGAGCCAAGACATATTGAGTGTTTTGATAACTCCAACATACAAGGGACTAATCCAGTTGCGGCTTGCGTTGTCTTTAAAAATGGCAAACCGAGTAAAAAAGATTATCGTCATTTTAATATTAAAACAGTAGAAGGACCAGACGATTTTGCATCTATGGAAGAAGTCGTTTTCCGTCGTTACAAGCGGTTATTAGAAGAAGAACAACCGTTACCGCAGTTAATAATAATAGATGGAGGAAAAGGACAATTATCTTCAGCATTAAAAAGTTTAGATCTATTAGGGTTAAGAGGAAAAATTGCCATTATCGGAATTGCAAAACGTTTAGAAGAATTATTTTATCCAAACGATCCAATTCCGTTATATTTAGATAAAAAAAGCGAAACGCTAAAGATTATACAACAATTACGTAACGAAGCTCATAGATTTGGTATAGAGCATCACCGTAATAGACGAAGTAAAAATGCGTTAAATAGTGCTTTAGATACGATACCAGGTATTGGCGAAAAAACTATTGTAGAGTTACTTAAAAAATTTAAATCAACCAAAAGAATAGCTAATGCAAAACTAGATGAGTTAGAAGAAGTAGTAGGCGTATCTAGAGCATCAAAAATTTACAACCATTACCATAAAGAATGAAACCATTTATCATCGCTATTTTGCTATTACTAACTGTTAATACAGTTATTAATGCTCAAGAAAAAAATATAAAAGAACCAAAAGTAGGTCTAGTTTTAAGCGGTGGAGGCGCTAAAGGATTTGCACATATTGGTGCCTTAAAAGTTATTGATAGTCTAGGAATAAGGGTAGATTATGTTGCAGGAACAAGTATGGGAGCAATCATTGGTTCTCTATACGCATCAGGTTATTCAGGTAAACAGCTAGACTCTATTTTTCAAGGTGTAAATTTTGATAATATTATAACAGACAAACTGCCAAGAGAAGCCAAATCTAATTATGAGAGGGAAATTTCAGAAAAATACGCAGTAACCTTACCATTTGATAATTTTAAGATGAAATTGCCTTCAGCATTATCTAAAGGACAAAACACTTTTAATTTATTAAGTAAGCTTTTAATTAATGTTTGTAATAAAAAAGATTTTAGTGAGCTTCCTATACCTTTTTTCTGTATCGCAACAGATGTAGAAACTGGTAAACAAGTTGTGCTAGATAAAGGTAATTTAGCACAAGCAGTTAAAGCAAGCGGCGCTTTTCCTTCATTATTTGAACCGGTTTTAATTAAAGATCAATTATTAATAGATGGTGGAGTAGTCAATAACTATCCCATAGAAGAGTTAAGAGCTAAAGGAATAGATATAATTATTGGCGTAGATGTACAAGATGGTTTAGCAAATCGTACAGATTTATCTTCTGCACCAGCAATATTATTTCAAATAAATAATTTTAGAACCATAAATGATATGGTTAAAAAGTCTGAAGAAACAGACATATACATTAAACCAGATATATCTAAATTTACAGTTGTCTCTTTTGATGATGGAAGAGAGATTATTGATAATGGAGAAAAAGCTGCTTTGCAAAATTTAGAACAACTAAATCAATTAAAAGGCAAACAGATTAAACCAAGAATAAAAACACAAATACAAAAATCTCCAGATAGCATTAGGCTTAATTATATAGAAACTCACGGTTTAGAAAAATACACTAGATCTTATGTGTTAGGTAAACTTCAGTTAAGACCATATTCTAAAATAGCTTATAAAGATCTTACTTTGGGAGCAAATAATTTAGTGGCAACTAATAACTTTGATAATTTCTTTTATGAGCTTAAACCAGAAGAAAATGATGGTTATAAGTTAATAACTAAAGTAAGAGAATCTAAAAAAACTACTTTCTTAAAGTTTGCTTTACATTACGACGATTTATATAAAAGTGCCATTTTAGCTAATATTACTAAAAAGCAGTTTTTGTTAAAAAATGATGTGGCTTCTTTAGATTTTATAGTAGGTGATCATGTAAGATATAATTTTGATTATTTTATTGATAAAGGAATTTATTGGAGTATAGGAGTTAACTCTAGATTTAGTGAGTTTGATAACGGAGTTGTGTCTTCTGCTTTTCTGTCTGAATTAGAAATATCAAGTGCAGGAGTAAATAAAATTAATGCAGAATTATCAGATTTTACCAATCAATTCTTTTTTCAAACGTTGTTTAGAAATGATTTAGTGTTTACTATCGGTGCAGAACATAAAAAACTAAAAGTAAAAACAGAAACAATAATTACTGAAGAAGATGAAGAAGAAACTGTTTTTGAAAATAGTAATTATTTAAGTGTTTTTGGTAGTCTTAAGTTTGATTCTTATGACAGTAAATACTTTCCTACAAGAGGAATGTACTTTAACGCACAAGGTAATTACTACTTATATTCATCAGATTTTGGAGGAGATTTTTCCCCTTTTTCAATCCTAAAAGCAGAAGTAGGTTATGCTTTTAGAGCAACAGATAAATTATCTTTTAATATTACATCAGACGGAGGTTTTAAGATCAACCCTAAAGCAAATAGATTTTTGGACTTTGTATTAGGTGGTTATGGTAATGACTTTATAAATAATTTTAAACCTTTTTATGGTTATGATTTTTTAAGTATTGCTGCAGACTCTTATATAAAAGGATCTGTTAGTTTAGATTATAATTTTGTGCCAAAAAACCATTTAATATTGGCAGCAAATTACGCCAATGTTGAAGATAGATTATTTGATGATGGAGAGTGGTTATCTTGGCCACAATACTCTGGCTATGCAGTTGGATACTCTTTAGAGAGTTTTTTAGGTCCTATAGAAGTTAAATACACATATTCTCCTGATACAAAAAATGGATTTTGGTTTTTTAATTTAGGATATTGGTTTTAAGTTAAGTTTTTGAAAATCAGTTTGTTTAAACTTAACAAAAAAGACTTTCAAAACTCTAAAAAAAATACGATATTTGAAGTATATGAATACTATTTGGATGCATTTATTATCTCACTTAAAATTTCTTATTAAAAGAAATCCAGAATAGTATTCAATTATCTTAGCTAACAAACAATTAGACGTAGTTCTAATATTTCATTAATAAAAAATAATAAAAATGCCATTTTATCATAAATTAGGCAAGATACCGCCTAAACGCCATACACAGTTTAGAAAACCTGATGGGTCTCTATATTCAGAGCAACTATTTGGTACTATTGGCTTTGATGGTATGTCTACAAATTCATATCACGAGCATGCGCCTACAAAAGTAAAAGCAATTAAAAATCAATACAGTGTAGCACCTAAAATAGCCAAATCAAATAATATACAATCTTATAGGTTTAGAGGTTTTCAAGTAAAACCAGAAAATGATTATTTAGAAAGCAGAAAAACAGTATTAACTAATAGTGATTGTAGTATTATACTGTCTGCGCCAAAACAATCTACTAAAGATTATTTCTATAAAAATACAGATGCAGACGAGCTTATTTTTATCCATAAAGGAACAGGTAAGTTACGTACTATGCTAGGTAATTTAGATTTTAAATACGGAGATTACCTATTAGTACCAAGAGGTATAATTTACAAACTAGATTTTGATACAGAAGATAACAGATTGTTTATTGTAGAGTCAAGAAGACCGATTTACACTCCAAAACGTTACCGTAACTGGTTTGGTCAATTATTAGAGCATTCTCCATTTTGCGAGCGCGATTTGCGTCAACCACAAGAGTTAGAAACTTATAATGAAGAAGGAGAGTTTTTAATCAAAGTAAAAAAACAAGATGATATTTTTGATATGGTTTATGCAACACATCCTTTTGATGTTGTAGGTTACGATGGTTACAACTATCCATATGCATTTTCTATACATGATTTCGAGCCAATAACAGGACGTATACATCAACCGCCACCAGTACATCAGACTTTTGAAACAGACGCATTTGTAGTTTGTAGTTTTGTGCCAAGATTATACGATTATCATCCAGACTCAATTCCTGCACCATATAATCATAGTAATATAGATAGTGATGAGGTATTGTATTACGTAGACGGAGATTTTATGAGTCGTAATGATATTGATGCAGGTCACATTAGTTTGCATCCAGCAGGTATACCACATGGACCACATCCTGGTGCTGTAGAACGAAGCATAGGAAAAGTTAAAACAGACGAATTAGCAGTAATGGTTGACACATTTAAACCGTTACAAGTAACAGAAGAAGCATTAAAAATAGCAGACGAAGATTATTTTAAATCTTGGTTATAAATAAAGACAAACAATGAGTAAAGAAATAAAATCAGTAGATTACGGTTTAGAAAAAATATTTGATGGCGCGCAAGATTTTCTTCCGCTTTTAGGTACAGATTACGTAGAGTTTTACGTAGGTAACGCAAAACAAGCTGCACATTTTTATAAAACAGCATTTGGATTTCAATCTTATGCTTATAAAGGATTAGAAACAGGCTCTAAAGAGTCGGTAAGTTATGTTTTAAAACAAGACAAAATAAGACTTGTTTTAACAACACCTTTAAACAGCAAATCACCAATTAATGACCATATTGTTAAACACGGTGATGGTGTAAAGGTTGTAGCGCTTTGGGTTGAAGATGCAAGAAAATCTTATGAAGAAACTACAAAAAGAGGTGCAAAATCTTTTATGGAACCAACGGTTGAAAAAGATGAATTTGGTGAAGTAGTTAGAGCAGGTATTTATACCTACGGAGAAACCGTTCATATGTTTGTAGAACGTAAAAACTACAACGGACAATTTTTACCTGGTTTCGAAAAATGGGAAAGCGATTACAATCCAGAACCAGTAGGCCTAAAATACATAGACCATATGGTAGGAAATGTAGGTTGGGGAGAAATGAATACTTGGGTAAAATGGTACGAAGATGTAATGGGATTTGTTAATTTCTTATCTTTTGATGACAAGCAAATTCATACCGAATATTCTGCTTTAATGAGTAAAGTGATGAGTAATGGTAATGGTCGTATAAAATTCCCTATCAATGAGCCAGCCGAAGGTATAAAACGTTCTCAAATTGAAGAATATTTAGACTTTTACGAAGGACCAGGTGTGCAACATATAGCTGTTGCAACAGACGATATTATTACAACAGTATCACAATTAAAAGCAAGAGGTGTAGAGTTTTTATCAACGCCACCAGAAGAATATTATAAAGCTGTACCAGGAAGATTAGAAGAATTTAGTCACGAGCTAAGAGAAGATATCGAAACACTTAGAGGTTTAGGTATTATGATAGATGCCGATGATGAAGGATATCTACTTCAAATTTTCACAAAACCTGTAGAAGACAGACCAACATTATTCTTTGAAATCATACAGCGTATGGGCGCACGTGGTTTTGGAGCAGGTAACTTTAAAGCTTTGTTTGAGTCTATAGAAAGAGAGCAAGCAAAAAGAGGTACACTTTAATATATGTTTACTTTTTAATAATAAAAAAATGCCATCAAATGTATAGATGGCATTTTTTT
>Ga0105235_100065_pt1 | contig 48128 bp, 49 predicted proteins | sample Virmet3819_2500_FD_90059 | JGI IMG/M metagenome (GOLD analysis project Ga0105235, IMG submission 90059) | Marine viral communities from the Southern Atlantic ocean transect to study dissolved organic matter and carbon cycling - metaG 3819_2500 | ecosystem: Environmental > Aquatic > Marine >... | reverse complement strand
GCTCCAGCTTGTGACTGACGCCCAGCAGATCCGGAATACGCGCGGAGGCGTACTCGTTCATCTGACAGCCGTGGGTTTTGATATCCAGTTTTTTGGTTTTCTCAGTCATGGTGTGGCGACAAGCCGATAGAAAATGGGCCGACATTATAGCGGTGTCAACGGCTAAAGCCCAATGAGTTCGGTGCTTTGAGATGACATGTGGTATGATCCGCCGCCGCGCGAGCGGTCGCTTTTGCGCTTGCGAGATCGTTACTGTTTGCTAGAGAACTGTGTGCTTTATGGCTAAGTCCCCAATCTATAAGGTGATTTTTCACAACAACAACCAGGTGTATGAGCTGTATGCCCGCGCGATATACCAGAGCGAGCTGTACGGTTTTATTGAGGTTGAAGAGTTTGTTTTCGGTGATCCAGGGCAAATTGTCGTCAATCCGGGTGAAGAAAAACTGAAAAATGAGTTCAGTGGTGTGACTCGCAGTTACCTGCCGATGCACTCGATTATTCGTGTGGATGAAGTGGAAAAAGAGGGGCCGGGCAAGATTCTAGATGCCGAGGGTGGCAGCAATGTGCGGCATTTCCCCATGGGCGGTCAGCCGATACCTAAGGGGCCCTCGGGCGAGTAGGGCGCACAATTGAAAAAGGGGCCAATCGGCCCCTTTTTTATTGCGCCGATAACGGCCCTAGTTGGCGAGGCGCTGTCTGACCGAGGCCAGTTTTACGCAGTTGACGAACACCTGCATCGCGCGGTCAATTTCCTCCAGCGAGGGTACGCTGGGTGCAATGCGGATATTGCGATCTTCTGGATCCTGGCCGTAGGGGAAGGTTGCGCCAGCCGGGGTGAGTTTTACACCGGCGTCGGCTGCCATCGCCACAACTTGTTTTGCCAGGCCCGGCAGGGTATCCACAGAAATAAAATAGCCACCTTGGGGCGCTGTCCAGCTGAGCAGGCCGCTGTCGCCAATGCCTTCGTTCAGGTGCTTGAGTACGCTGTCGAAGCGCGGTTTTAGCACGGCGGCGTGTTGGCGCATGTGCTCAGCCAGGCCGTCGCTGTCTTTAAGCAGGCGGGCATGGCGCAACTGGTTGACTTTATCCGGGCCAATTTGGGTCATGCCCAAGTGGGCTTTAAAGGCTTTGAGGTTGGCGGCAGACATACCGACAAAGGCGACACCTGCGCCAGCGTAGGTGATCTTAGAGGTCGAGCCAAACAAGTACACGCTGTCTTCAGTACCCGCCTTGCGGGCCGCAGCCATCAGACTGGCCAGTTTGGGCGCGTTGTCGCTCAAACTGTGTACCGCGTAGGCGTTGTCCCAGAAAACGCGGAAATTGTCGCCGGCGAGTGTTGCCAGCTTGGCAATGCGCGCTACCACGTCATCGCTGTAAACAATGCCGGTGGGATTGCTGAAGCGGGGAACGCACCAGATGCCTTTGATGCTGGAATCGGCCTTCACCAAGCTCTCTACTTGGTCCATGTCTGGGCCGTTGTCGTTCATCGCCACCGGGATCATGTCGATGCCCAGGTGTTCGCATACGGAGAAATGACGGTCGTAACCGGGAACCGGGCAAAGAAATTTGACGGTATCGCCGCCTGCTTTCCAGCCTTTGCCGAGGTCGCCAAAGCCCATTTGTGATGCAAACAGTACCGCGAAATACATCAGCGTAAGGCTGCTGTTGCCGCCGATGAGAATCTCGTCTTCGTTGACGTCTAATACCGGCGCGAAGAGGCGCTTACACTCTGCTATGCCATCCAGGCCTCCGTAATTGCGCAGGTCGATGCCGCCGTCGTTGCTCAGGTCATTGCCGAGCACGCCGAGAATAGCGTCGGACAGGCTAAGTTGGTCGCTGCTGGGTTTTCCCCGTGTCAGGTCGAGGCTAAGCCCTGCGGCTTTATGCTGTTCGTACTCTGCGCTGAGAGCGCTTTCCCATTCGCGTATTTGTTCCGTAGATGCTTGGTCGAGTTGCAAGATCGTCACCTTAAAATGCACTAAGCGTTGGCTGGATAGTCGCGCGACACACTGGGTGTATCGAGGCCGCTTAGTATAACTGCTTTAACTAGCCGCAGTAAGGCACAGATCAAGGTCGATCGCTTTGGCCGCTGATTCCCGACATGCCGGAGGCAATGAGTCTGAGTTGGTGGAGCTCGTCTACCAGGGAGCGGGCGCTGTCGTCGTCGAGGTTGATACGTTTGAGCCCGTCGAGCAGGCGCTGCTCTATGTCACCGCCCATGTCTTTGGCTTTACGCAATAGTGCCCAGTCGCGGTGGGGCTTGATGTACCACAAGATGTCATCAACCAGACCTAGGTTGCGGCGCAGGGCGTCGCTGTTACTGCCGTGGCGGAGCCAGTGGTAGAGCAAAATACTGGTCATCGGGCCGTACAGCAAATTGTCGACACTGGCCGGGAGCGTGGTGCCGTGGGTTTTCTGGTCAATGAGGGCGTGCACCTTGCGGCGCAGCCGAGTAATTCTGCGTTTACCCGCTTCGGCGTGCAGCTTTCGTCGGTCGTTGAGTTTCGCGCTTTGCACCAACTGCTGGCAGCATTGATCCACGGATTCCTGCAGCGCGTTGAAGTCTGCGCTAGACGGCGTTTGCCCGCTGAGTTGTTTGACGATATCGCGGGTGGCGCGTTCGAAATTCTGTTGCAAACTCGGGTCAGCGTGCTGCCATCGTTCGCTGCTTGCGACGAGTTGGTGACTGATTTGGCGCGCAGGGTGAAGCGGGTTGAGAAATAGCTGGCGGTCGCGCAGCGCCACACTACTAACAATGGTTTGCAGGGTGTTCAGCGAGGCCAGGATGCTCGCGGACAGCTGCCGACGATTCACATGGCTGCGCCCGAATATCGCGGCGGCTTCGCGAATAAGCTGCTGGTCACTGAGGGTGCTGCTGTCGCCCTGCGGGCGGCTGCGGCCCCGTAGGCGCTGTAAGCGCAGCTCGTTGAGTGCGCGTTGTTGGGCGCTGAGATTTTGCTGCTTTAGCTGCTGCTCGATATGGGCGATCCAGCCTTCTATGCCTTTGCTTGTTTCTGCGTTGCCGCCATTTAGTTCTGCCAGCAGCTGCTGGTAGAGCAAGGGGGCTTCGCGCAAAATCAGAACATTAAACAGCGACAGGCATTGGCTGAGGTGGGCGGGATCAATCCGCAGTGGCTTGGCCAGGTGTTGGAAGCCGGCCAGCAATGCCATGGGGGAGATGGCGCGGCACAGTCTTGCGCAGGCGTTCTCCAGTTCGTCGTTACCCAGCTGTTGGCTGCGGGCGAGCAGTTGGTCCAGCTTGCTATGCCCCCCCATGCTGTAAGGGCGGGCGGCACGAATATTGTGCTGCAGGTGTCGCGAGAACAGTCGGTAGGCTTCGTCTTGACCGCTGCGGATATGCCGTTGCTGCGTCAGTAGGGCCTGCTGCTCGTCAGGGTGCTTGCTCGTTAATGCGCGGCGGTGAAAATTGTCTTGGAGGCGCTCCAAATAGCGGTACAGATGGTCGTCAAACCACCGGCTGGTCAGCGAGCTCATTGTCGCTATCACTGTATCCGCTTGTTTTGCGTCCATGGGATGGGGCGCGTCCTTTATTGTCAGCGAGCACTGGTATGAGTGCGGCTTTCACATTACTGCAATGTACCATAGATTGAAAAATGGCCACTTGTCACCACGGCTATTTTTTCTCAAAGCATGAACAATGTCTAATAACACTGTGTCGCAGTGCGAGATTTTCGTGTAGGCACGCGGCTGGCTGGGGCTTACGGTTTTTCGGCAAGAAGGACGGCCCGCTTGGGCGCAGGGTGGCCCTCGGCGGTTAGCTTAGGGTTGTCGGGGTCCAAAAATTCCGCCAGGGAGTGAAAGCGCATCCACTCTGTGCGTCGCTGCTCGTCCGTTGTGGTCTGTGCAACATCAACTACCCGGATATTTTTGAATCCGGCTTTACTGAGCCAGCTTTCTAGCGTGGCCGTGCTGGGCAGGAACCAGACGTTGCCCATCTTGCTGTAGCGGCCTTCGGGAACCAGGCATTCGCCGAGCTGGCCGTCGATGATTAGGGTTTCCAGCACGAGCTCTCCACCGCTGACCAGTGCTTCTCGCAATTGTATTAGGTGGTCGAAGGGGGAACGACGATGATACAAAATCCCCATTGAGAATACGGTGTCGAAGGCCGCCAGTTTTTCCGGCAAGGCCTCAATGCCCATCGGCAGCACCGCGACTGATGGGTCTCGCAAATAGTGTTGCAGGGCAAAGTATTGCACGACAAACAGCGGCGTGGGGTCGATGCCGACGACCAGCTCTGCACCGGCGCCGCGCATTCGCCAGCAGTGGTAGCCGCTGCCGCAGCCCACGTCTAAAACAGTTCGTCCGGCGAGTGGAGCAATATGGTCTTTGAGGCGCTCCCACTTCCAGTCGCTGCGCCACTCTGTATCGATATGCACGCCAAAAAGCTCAAAGGGCCCTTTTCGCCAGGGGTGCAAGCCCATCAGGGCCTCGCGCAGCTGCTCGCTTTGTTGCGGGGTGATGTCGCCGCGCGCGCCCACGCGCGAGGTGTTCATATCAATGGTGCGCGAGGTGAGCTCGGGGAGTGCACTCAGTGCTTGCTGCCAGCGGGGCAGGTCGCCGTAGCGTTTGGGGTTGAGGCCCGCGTCAATCTGGTCTGGCAGTTGGTTTGCCCAGGCGGCGAGGTTTTCGTTGCCCGCAAGCTTACTGAGGAAGGCCTGGTAGTTCATCCGCGGGTGGCTCATTTTACGGCAACCATCGAGGCAAAATTAAAACACTGGAACCAGACGTCCACACTGGTGAAGCCACAGTTTTTTAGGCGGCTTTGGTGTTGGCTCAGCGTCTCGGGAATAAGAACGTTCTCCAGTGCGCTGCGCTTTTGTGCGACTTCCATTTCGCTATAACCGTTGGCGCGCTTGAAGGCGTGGTGAAGGTCGGTATTTAGCTCCTGCAGGTGGGGGTCGGCAAAACGGATCTTCTCTGACAGGATCAATACGCCGCCGGGGCGCATGGCGTCGCTGATGCGCTGACACAAGGCATTGCGCTCAGCCTCGGGGACAAACTGCAGCGTAAAATTGAGTACGACAACCGACGCATTGCGTATCTCTGTTTCCTGAATGGATTCGCAGCGCAGGTGGATGTCGGTATTGGACTGCTGACAGTATTCACGGCAGCGCTCGATCATTGCAGCAGAGTTATCAACACCGATCAGCTGGACATTGCGCCCCTGAGTTTCTCGCGCCATGGCGAGCGAGCTGGCGCCGAGTGAACAGCCGAGGTCGTAGCAGTTGCTCTCTGGTTGAGCATAGCGACCGGCCATTACGCCGGTCATGGCAATTATCGTCGCGTAGCCCGGGACCGATCGTTGAATCATATCCGGGAAGACCTCGACAACTTGCTCGTCGAAGGCGAAGCGCTGCAAGGCTTTGTGAGGCCTTGCGTAAATGGTGTCTGATTTGCTCATGGGCGGGCGCTGAATAAAGATGGCGATTTTAGCACAGTGCCGGTGAATTGCTCAGCGCTGCCACGCCTGTTAGTAGCTCCAGCGTGCGCCAAATTCGTAGGAGCTTAGATCAAGCTTGTCGTAGTCCCTTACGCGGAAGGAGAAACCGATATCCGGACGAGGGTGGTACAGCGTTTCGAAGATAAAGGTGGTGTCGTCATCAACCACAACATTGTGTTCCCCGGCTTCCAACGTAAGGCGCCAGCGTGCATTGATATCATGGCGTACACCCACTTTATATTCCCAGCCGCGTTGATTGGGTCGGCGGCTCTGGGAGTCCATCTCGTGGCGGTCGGCACCGATCAGCACAGAGGTGCTGTTGTTAAGATAGTAGTGAGCGCCAATGCCGTAGGTCCACCACCCATCTTGAATAACGCCCCGCGGCATATAGGTATCACCATCGTTGTAGCGGGCGTGTACGTGGAAATAGTCAAACGCCTCGGCGCTGGCGAGGAAGGTGAAGTTCTCCTCTTCTTCGTAAGGTCCCCAATCGGTGCTTTGGTAAGCGAAGGCGGCTTCAAGGTAGGAGTAATGGCGGGGCTCAGCCTGAGCAGCCGACGAAAGTAATACAATTGAGCACAGCAGGGTGTACAGGATATGCGGTCGTAGCATGGGGTGTTCCCAGAAGGTCCAATGGATATTGGCTGGGAAGTGTACCAGCTTGCCGAGGCATTGTTAGCCCCGGCAAGTGGTTTTAGCTGTCGTCTGGAAACCGCTTATGGTGGTGTGACGGTCTGATTCACACTGGCAAATGCGCGGGAAATGACGCCTTTAGGCGTGGTGACTTCCACGCTGAACGTTCCTTGCCCGGCTTTGCTGCCCTGTTTAATGCGAAACGCGAATACCGCGGGCCCCTGAGCGTTCGTGGACAACATGGTCTCCTGCGCTGGGCCGCTAATCGTGCCTTGGTCGGTTTCTACCTTGATGGTGGTGCCAGCCGGAGGCACTTGGCCATTGATGTCGGCAATGCTTACCACCACGGTTGCCGTACCGCCGTCTAAGTTAACGCTGGCTGGGCTGAGGTTAACGTTGAAACTTGAGCCGGAGAGAACGATAACAATGCTTTCGCGCAGGGTTACCCGTTCCGAGTTTGTATCGCAGTTGCTGGGGCCTTTGCACAGCAGGCCATTGTACTTGCCATTGGCACCGTCATAGTCGCCTTCGTTGTCCTGGTCGACATAGGGCTCGGTGTTGGCGTCGAACACTCCGTCTTCGTCTTCATCCAAAAAGGCTTCAGGTAAGTCAGTAAAGGTTTCAGCGTCGTCGTATTGGCCGTTGGACGGGTTGGCGTCGACAAAGCTTTCCTCGCCAACCGCGGTTGCCAAAATAGTAACGCGGCCATCAGCGGGGCGTGGCTGCTGAGATGTGAGCTCCACTGAGCAGGCGCCGCCGGTAGTGGTGCAGCTGGGCTGAACAGAAGCACCTTCAGCGCGGAAGGTGATTGCCGTGTCGTCGGGCACGGGGTTGTTAAAGCGGTCAGCGGCGCGGATGGTTAGCGTAGTTGTTGTGCCATCGTAGGCCAGGCCTTCGATATTCAGAATGGAGGCGCTTAGCGAAAAGCTGTTTTGATCCGGGATGCCCGTGGTAACAGCTAGTGCTGATGACTGCGCGGTGCTCTCAATGCTGCCTTGAGTTGCCTTGGCGCTAACGCTAACGGTGGTGGCAATGGTGCCCGCCGTTACCGTTGTAGAGGCAATACCGTTGGCGTCGGTAATATCCTGAGTCGTGCTCAAGCCAATGCCGCCGGTCGTATTGTTTAGGGTGAAGTCGACAGTTTGATTCTGCACCGGCCCGCCACTGGAGTTGGTGACCTTGAATGACACCACCGACTGCTCGGGAATGGCGCCTGAGCCCTTAATGCCGATAATCTGGGGCGAGGCAGAGACGAAGCCGATAGAACCCAGCGGTGCGGGGGTTGCGGTAAGTTGTACCGACGCGGTGTAAGAATTTCCGCCAATACTGGTCTGCGCAGTAATCACGTCGTTGCCGTCACAGCCTCGGCTGGTGTAAGTGGTGGTAATGGTGCCGGTGGTATTGGCGATATTGTTATCGCTGAGCTCTGATAAGCTCGATGCAATACAGGGAGAGCTAAACAGAACGCTCGCTGCTTCTGTTACCAAGTTCCCATTTTGGTCGATAATCGACACGCTAAGCGCCGCGCTTTGGCCCGCTTCCAGGCTGCTGCGGTTAGTGGAGATTGTTCCCGCGCTGAAGCTTCCACCTGATAATGCACCGAAACGGTATTCAGTGGTGCCAGTGGTTTGGCCCGAACCGCCTGTTCCTGATGAGCCGCCACCGGGGGTCAGGCTGGGGCCGCCATCACTGCCGCCTCCGCAAGCTGCTAAGATCGCCGCCGTCGATGCCAGCAGGCTGGCGCGGAACAAGAACTTCATAACCTCTTCCTCTGTTCTTTATTATCGAGTGCTGTTTATAGGTGAAGTATCACTGCTGCACTGCTTAGGTAACTGTATGTCGTTGATTAGCTTATCGCAGTAAGTCCACAACAATAAAAGCATATTAGCTTATTTCCTAGCACGTATGGGAAAGTTGTGAACAGCATAGAGTTTTTGCCATCCCGACCCTATATGGGCTTATACGGTATCAGTGGTGAGCGCGAAATAGAGGGGCTACCCGTATCGGAAGTTGGCGGCTCAGCTTTTAACAAGGTAACAAGCTGGATACACGAAAATAGGCTAAGGCCTGTTTTGCCCCTTCGGGCGGCGTTGCCGTCTGAAATGCCGCGCATTGATTTAATGCAACGCATTTCATCGAACCGGGGCGGCGTTTCTCACCCACCCGGCAGCTTGGGCGCATTTATTGAAGGCGAAAAAAAACCACCGCTTGGGTGGTTTTTTAGAATAATGGTAGCAAGGGGCGGATTCGAACCGCCGACCCCAACATTATGAGTGTTGTGCTCTAACCAACTGAGCTACCTTGCCACTGTTCTCTGTCGAGAAGGCGCGCATTTTCCTGACTTATGCGGGCCTTGTCAAGCGCGAGTGAGGGGGCTTAGACGTTAAACCGGAAATGCACGACGTCGCCGTCCTTGACGATGTAGTCTTTGCCTTCCAGGCGCCACTTGCCAGCGTCTTTGCTGCCCTGTTCGCCTTTGTAGTTGGTGTAGTCGTCGTAGGCGATGACTTCGGCTCGAATAAAGCCTTTTTCGAAGTCGGTGTGAATCTTACCGGCTGCCTGTGGCGCCGTGGCGCCAACCGGGATGGTCCAGGCGCGGACTTCTTTTACGCCAGCGGTAAAGTAGGTTTGCAGGCCTAGCAGCTCATAGCCAGCGCGAATCACGCGGTCGAGGCCGGCTTCGTCCATGCCGAGCTCTTCGAGGAATTCGCCTTTCTCATCGTCGTCCAGTTCGGCAATTTCTGATTCCAGTTTATTGCAGATGGGAACGACGATAGCGCCTTCCTCTTCAGCAATACGCCGCACGGTGTCGAGGTGGGGGTTGTTTTCAAAGCCGTCCTCGTTGACGTTGGCGATATACATTGTTGGTTTGGTGGTAAGCAGGTGCAGGCTGCCCATGCGGGCGCGCTCGGTGTCGTCCAGCTCAAGTGAGCGAAGCGGTTTGCCTTCGTCCAGGTGGCTCTGGAGTTTTTCCAGCAGGTTCTTGGCGGCAATCGCGTCTTTATCGCCACTTTTGGCTGGGCGAACGACTTTCTGCAGTTGCTTCTCAACGGCATCCAGGTCGGCCAGCGCGAGCTCGGTGTTAATCACGTCGATGTCTGCAGCGGGGTCGACCTTGTTGGCCACGTGGATAACATTGTCGTTGTCGAAGCAGCGAACCACGTGGGCAATGGCATCGGTCTCGCGGATATTGGCGAGGAATTTATTGCCCAGGCCCTCACCCTTTGAGGCGCCGGCAACCAGCCCGGCGATATCGACAAATTCCATCGTCGCGGGAAGCACGCGCTCTGGCGAGACAATCTCTGCCAAAACGTTTAGGCGTGGATCGGGAACGCCGACAATGCCGGAATTGGGCTCAATGGTGCAGAACGGAAAGTTCTCTGCGTCGATGCCAGCTTTGGTCAGGGCGTTGAATAGTGTTGATTTGCCCACATTAGGCAAGCCGACGATACCGCAATTGAAACCCATGATGTTATCCCTGTTTGTAGCTGTGGAGTTGATTCATCGCTTTTGCCCAGTCGCCTTGAATGGCGGGGGCTAAACTGCGTAATGCCTCATCTATGCAGTGATCGATAGCGATTCGCTCATCGGATGAGGGTTTGCCCAGTACGTAGCCGGTCACTTTGTCGGCGCTGCCGGGGTGGCCAATGCCAATGCGCAGGCGGTGGAAATTCTTGTTGTTGCCGAGTTTGCTAATCGTGTCACGCAGGCCGTTGTGGCCGCCGTGACCGCCGCCCGACTTAAAGCGCGCGCTGCCAGGAGGCAGATCGAGTTCATCGTGAGCGATGAGAATTTCTTCGGGGGTGATTTTGAAGAACCCGGCCATGGTGGCGATAGCCTGACCGCTGCGGTTCATAAAGGTGCTGGGGATGAGCAGGCGAACGTCCTGTCCATAGATAAAACAACGGCCGGTGTCGCCAAAAAAGCGAGCTTCGGCCGCAAGTGAGCAGCCCTGTTGTCGGGCCAGTTCAGTAACGAACCAGGCGCCCGCATTGTGACGAGTTGGCTGATATTGCTGGCCGGGGTTGGCCAGCCCAACAATCAGTTTGATCCGGGTCACGTGGGCGCCTGCTCAGAGCGAGATTAAGACTCTTCGCTGCTTTCGTCTTCAGCGCCTTCTGCAGCGTCTTCATCGTCAGAAGCGCCACCACGAGGAGCCTGCACAACAGCAACAGCTGAGTCGTGATCTTCACCCAGTGCCAGAGCGGTGCTTTCAACACCTGCAGGCAGGGTCAGGTCAGAAATGTGAACGGTCTCGCCCACTTCTTTGTCTTTCATGTCGACTTCGATGAATTCAGGCAGGTCTTTAGGCAGACACTGAACTTCAATTTCAGTCATTGCATGAGTGATCGAGCCACCCTGCATTTTCACGCCGTGGCAGGCTTCTTCGTTGATGAAGTGCAGTGGTACTTGCAGCGTGATTTTGGTGTCCGCGCTTACGCGCAGAAAATCGGCGTGCAGAATCTGCGCCTTGGCAGGGTGACGGTGCAGGTCTTTAATAACCACAGACTCTTTGTTGCCGTCGATGTCCATGGTCAGAACCGAGCTGAAAAATGCCTCGTCTTCCAGGAACCAGAGCAGGTCTTTGTGGGCGATGCTGATCATTTGCGGGGCTTTGTCACCACCGTAGATGATTGCAGGAACTTCGGCGGCCAAACGACGTAGGCGGCGGCTCGCACCTTTCCCTACATCAGTACGCGCCTTGGCGTTTACAGTAAATTCGCTGGACATAAATGTCTCCTCATAAAAAGCGAAAACCGCCGAACTTGCGACCAGTTCGGCGGTGAAAGTCAGAAAGCGTTATGTTGCGCGGTTTAGCGGAACAGGGCGCTGATTGACTCCTCGTTGCTGACCCGTCGAATTGACTCGGCCAGTAAGTTTGCCAGGGTTAGCTGGCGAATTTTTGGGCAGTTGGCAGCGGCATCTGACAATGGAATTGTGTCTGTAACCACAAGCTCATCTAGCTCAGAGCCGCTGATGTTATCAACGGCGGGCCCGGATAATACAGGATGTGTGCAGTATGCGACAACTTTTGCTGCGCCTTGAGCCTTCAGGGCCGCCGCGGCTTTGCACAGTGTGCCAGCGGTATCGACCATGTCGTCGACCAGCAGGCAGGTTTTGCCTTCCACCTCGCCGATCAGGTGCATTACCTGGGCAACACCGGCTTTGGGGCGGCGCTTGTCAATGATGGCAAGGTCGGCGTCGTTCAGTTGCTTGGCAACCGCGCGTGCGCGCACTACACCGCCGATGTCCGGGGACACGACGATTTGATCGGGGTAGTTTTGGCGATTGATATCGTCAAGCAGGATCGGCGAGCCATAGACGTTGTCGACGGGAACGTCGAAGAAGCCCTGAATCTGTTCGGCGTGAAGGTCGACGGTCAGTACGCGATTAATGCCAACGCCGCTGAGGATGTCCGCAACGACTTTCGCTGAAATGGGTACGCGCTGTGAGCGTACGCGGCGATCCTGACGGGCATACCCGAAATAGGGCACTACCGCTGTGATGCGTCCGGCTGAGGCGCGACGCATGGCATCTGCCATCACAACCAACTCCATTAGGTTGTCGTTGGTCGGCGCACAAGTCGGCTGCAGGAGGAATACATCTGCACCGCGAACATTTTCATTAATTTCGACAAAGACTTCGCCGTCGCTGAATTTGCTTACCGTCGCATCGCCCAGGGGCAGTCGGAGGTGTTCGGCAACTTTGCGAGCCAAGTCTGGGTTGGCGTTGCCAGTGAAGACCATCATGTTGTGCACGGTCAATGTCCTGTGAGGCTGAAGGTTGATTCGCGGTGTGACGGTTCGAGCTAAAAGTGCAGCGCTTCATGTTGCTCACAACTGAAACAGTGCGCCGAAACCGTAAACCATAAACAAGATTCCCGCCATTAAGGCGGGAATCTATAAAATGGCCGGGGTGGTAGGATTGGCTGCGGCCTTATCGGCCTTAGGCTTTCAGCCATCGCGTTGCGATGCCTAAGTGCAAGCACTTATCGAACCTTGGTTCGAACCTACCGGATCAGGCGATGTACGTCCTGTTCCCCTTCAGAGGGCCGACTACTTTCGGCGCTCTAGTAATATGGCTGGGGTGGTAGGATTCGAACCTACGAATGCTGAGATCAAAACCCAGTGCCTTGCCGCTTGGCGACACCCCAGTAAATCGTTACACCGTGGACAACGTTTTGTGCAGTGGCGAAAGATTAACTCCCCTCGCAACAAAGCCCGATGTTGATGCAGGCTTTTGTGCCAAAACTGCTTCCGCAGCGCTCTTGCTGTCGAAGCTAGCGAACACACAGGAACCGGTGCCGGTTAGCTTCGCTGGAGCAAATTGATCTAGCCAATTCAAGGCTTTATCAACATCCGGATACAGTTTTCGCACCAAATTTTGGCAGCTGTTTCCGGTGGCCCCCTCAAGAAAGGCCGCTATTTTGATGGGAGAGACATTGCGTGTCAATTGTTCGTGGCAAAAAATTTCTGCAGTGCTCACTTCGCAGTCAGGTCGCAGCACTAAATACCAGTATCCGGGGGTGTCCAACGGGCGTAATTTTTCACCAATGCCCTCGGCCCAGGCGGTGTGTCCGTGGATGAATACCGGAACGTCGGCGCCGAGGCTCAGGCCTAACTCAGCCAGCTCGTCCAGGCCCAGGCCCAACTGCCAGATGTGGTTGAGCCCCAGTAGGGTGGATGCGGCATCGGAGCTGCCGCCACCAATGCCGCCGCCCATCGGGAGGCGCTTGTCTAAACCGATATTGGCGCCAAGTGGGCGCTGCACATGCTCTCGCAAAAGGCGCGCTGCGCGGAGGATCAGGTTGTTGTCGTCACTCACGCCGGCCAGCGGAGTAAGAAAGCGCAGTTCGTCATCGGCGCGCCCCTGCAGGTGAAGGGTGTCGCCGTAGTCCAGAAGTTGGAACAGCGTTTGTAATTCGTGATAGCCGTCGTCGCGCTGGCCGGTAATGTGCAGAAATAGATTGATTTTGGCCGGGCAAGGCAGGCTGAGAGTGTTCATTGTGCGCATTCCTGTTTGCCATTGCGCCATGATTTAACGATCAGTTTTAGCCGGGTATCGCCGCGTTGCGCTTCAATCAATTGGGGCAGGGCGTCGGTGCTGTCGTGTTGATAGCGGGCAAATTGAATCTGCCAGTCAAATTGCTCCAGCGAGCTGAGTTGGCCGGTTGCCGAAAGTTGCGCCGCCAGCGGCGCGTTGGGGGCGGCGCGCCCGCGCAGCCAGTGGCGCAAAGCAGAAACGGGAACGGGCCAGCCTATATCGGCGGCAAGCGCTTCTGCGCTGGCGGCTCGGCGAACGTCGCCTTTATAAGTGAGTTGGGCGCCTGAGGGGTCGCTGATGATTTCGGCGCCGCCGACACCTACCGGGCCGGTCAGGCGTATTTTGGCGTAATGGTCGCCGCATTGTAGCCAGGTGATTTGGCTGCTCTCTTGCTGGCTGCCTTGCCACAGGCCGATTCGGCCTTGCATATGCCAGTGCTGCTCTCCGGGGGTGGCCGGGGGCAGGTTGCTACAGGCTGTGAGCACGGCCGCAGCGACAATACTGATCAGGCGAATGTGTCTATTCATCGAGGAGTTTCAGTCGCTGTAAAGTGTCGTAGATAATGGGGCTGTTCGGTGTGTCTTGCAGGCCTTTCTGCCAAGCCGCGCGGGCGGCATCCTCTCTGCCGAGTAACCAGTAGGCTTCACCGAGGTGGGCGGCAATTTCGTGATCCTGACTTTGGGCAAAGGCGCGCTCAAGGTAGCTGAGTGCGGCCTCGGTCTTACCTTTAAGGAGCAACACCCAGCCGTAGCTATCCAATATGGCGGGGTCATCGGGCGATAGCTTGAGCGCGCGTTCGATTAAGCGCTGGGCCTCATCCAGTCGTGCGCTGCGGTTGGCTAGCGTGTAGCCCAGCGCATTGAGGGCCGCGCTGTTGTTTGGATCGCGGTCGATAATGTAGCGCAGGTCCTTTTCCACGGCGGGTAGGTTGCCCAAGCGCTCAGAAAATAGTGACCGCGCATAGCGCAATTCGGTGCTGTCCGGCAGTGTTTGTAAGCCCTGAGTCAGCAGTGAAAAGCCACGCTCGTCTAAATCGGCCTTGCGCAGAATTTCGGCTTCCAGCAAATAAATAAATTCAGCGTGTTCCGGTAGTGATTCGCGCCAGTCGGCCAGGCGCGACAGGGCCTGCTCGCGGCCTTCTGTCGATAGGCTGATACTGGCTACCCGCCGGCTGGCCTCATTGAATTCGGGTAGGCGGATCGCCTGCTGGTAGTGTTGCAGGGCGTCGCTCCAGTCGCGCTCTTCTTCGGCGAGGCGGCCAAGTACATAGTGCGCCCGACTGCGTTGCTGCGGATTGGCGCTCAGGCTTTCCAGTTGTTGCTCGGCTTCTTCAGTATTGCTGAGCTCGCGGTTTATCAGCATCAACTCCAGCAAGATATCGTGATCCTGTGGGTATTGCCGGGCCAGTACTTCATAGTGCGCCTTGGCTTGATAGACATCGACTTTAACCAGCTTGCGGCACAGGTCATGGCGCAGGCGCTTATGTCTCGGGTTTTGGTCTACGGCGTATTTGAGTCGTTCTATCGCTTCGTCGTCGCGCCCTAGCTGGCTCAAGGTGCGCGTTTCTATGAGAAGGGCGTGCGGATTGGTCGGCTCCTCATCCAATGCCAGGCGCACAAGTTCTAATGCGTCTTCCTCGCGCTGGCGGTATTGCAGCATAAGTGCCAGGGCAATACGCAGGCTGTTGTCGCCGGGGTATTGGCCCTGAACAGTTTGCAGGGCCTCAAAAAAGGCATTTTTTTCAGCATCGGGGCGGCCAAGTGCCGTGGCTGCCATTGCTGCGAAATTGGTTTCATCGCCGAGTTCGAGCACGCGGATCATATGGGGGAGGCCGCTGAGCGGGTCGCCCAGGCGGGACAGCGCGCCGGCCAGTATATAGTGGGCCTCGCTGGCGTCGGCGTCGCGTTTTAGCCAGCGCTGCGCGTAAACTGCGGCGACGTTGTGTTGCTCCATATAGTCGGCGAGCCGCGCCGTGCTGGCAATCAGCTCAAGGTCGCCGGTGCGATCCGCCTGTCGGCGATAGTTGCCCAGGGCGGTGTTGAGGTCGTGGTTGCGCAGCGACAATTCGGCAAGCAGCAGGTCGTAAACGCTGTCTTCCGGCAGGGCTCTGAGGGGCGCGCTCTTGTCTTCGGCGGCGACGGCTTTCTCCGGCTGGTGGTCTGCCGGTGTCAGGGCGCAGCCAGAGGCCAAGAGGAATAGGCCAATGAGGGTGTAGTGTAAGCGTTGTGACATTGTTGTCCTGTTGCGATGGCGCCGCGTTGTCGTCGCGGTGTAATGGCTGGAATAATCCTACCTTATTTCTATCGCCAGTTGGGCGACGCGTGCCATCTATGACCGCTGCGAGCAGGAATGATCACCGGCTGGCAGAGAAATCCCGGCTTGTTTTGGTAATAAAATCCACATTTGAACGCCAACTTGATAGAATCCGCGTCAGTTTTGCGCTCCTGACTCGGCTTCCCAACTGAATGAAATTGCTCCTTGTTGGCATCAATCATAATTCCGCCCCGCTTTCGGTAAGAGAGCGCGTGGCGTTCGTGCCTGAGCAAATTCACTTGGCACTGCAGGACGCCCTGGCCTGTGGCTTGGGTGAGGAGCTTGCCATTCTGTCTACCTGCAATCGCACTGAAATATACGCGTTGGGCGGTCAAGGCGATGCGGTTGACGACGCAAAGATGCTCGACTGGCTGTCGCGTTTTCACCATGTCGAGCGCAGCCATTTGGATGACTGCTGCTATATCAGTCGCGATAGCCAGGCGCTTCAACACATGATGGAAGTCGCCGCCGGCCTGGATTCTATGGTCCTGGGTGAACCGCAAATCCTGGGGCAGATGAAGTCAGCCTATGCGCTGGCAGCCGAGGCGGGTACCGCAGCCTCGGGCATGCATCAGCTGTTTTCACAGGTGTTTAGCGTTGCCAAGCAGGTGCGCACCGACACTGCCATTGGCGAGAACCCGGTGTCGGTAGCCTATGCCGCTGTGTCACTCACTCAGCATGTTTTCAGTAAATTATCCAAGTGTACGGCTTTGCTGATTGGCGCAGGCGAGACGATCGAGCTGGTGGCTCGTCACCTGCGGGAAAAGGGGGTGAAGCGCATCATCATTGCCAACCGCACCCTGGAGCGCGCGCGACAGCTGGGCGAGGAGTTCCAGGCAGAGGCGGTAATGCTGTCTGACATTCCAGCGTACTTGCGCGATGCTGATATTCTCGTGGCATCCACTGCCAGCCAGTTGCCGATTCTTGGTAAAGGCGCCGTTGAGGTGGCTCTGAAGAAGCGCAAACACCGGCCAATGGTGATGGTGGATATTGCGGTTCCCCGGGATATTGAGCCCCAGGTTGCCGAACTTGATGATGTGTATTTGTATACCGTCGACGACCTTCGTGAGATCGTTGACGAAAATAAGCGCGCGCGCGAGTCTGAGGCGCGCAAGGCGGATCAGTTAATTGTTGCGGCCATTGAAGAGTGGCAGGCACGTCTGCGGTCGCGCGGTGCCGTCGCTACCGTCAAAGACTTCCGCGCCAAGGCTGAGGGGCTGCGCGATGCCGAGCTGGAACGCGCGCGTCGGCAGTTGGCCAAGGGTGAGGATGCTGCCGTGGTGCTTGAACAACTGGCGCGGGGGCTGACGAATAAACTGATTCACAGCCCCACCACGCAGATAAAAGAAGCCGGCGCCAAGGGGCGCAACGACCTGGTCGACTGGGCCCGCGAGCTGCTCCAGCTGCGCGACCAGGACCGTGAAAACTAGCGCGGCACCCTCCGCGACTTTTGCATCACCACGTTTACTTTTCTATATGTAGCCAAGCGAGATTTTATGAAGGCGTCTATTCGCAGCAAACTGGAAAACCTGCTTGATCGGTACGAGGAGATAGGCGCGCTGCTTAGCGATGCCGATATTATCGCCGACCAAAATCGGTTTCGTGGCCTCTCGCAGGAATATGCAGAAATTGAGCCGGTAGTGGCCAGCTATGCGCGGTATCGCCAAGTGTGTGATGACTTGGACGAAGCGCGATTGATGCTAGATGAAGACGATGCCGACATGCGGGCAATGGCCGAGGAAGAAATTGCCGACGGCGAGCAGCAGCTTGAAACGCTCGAAACGGAGCTGCAGACCCTACTGTTGCCGCGCGACCCCAATGACTCCCACAACGTATTTTTAGAGATCCGCGCCGGTACCGGCGGTGACGAGGCGGCGATTTTTGCCGGCGATTTGTTCCGAATGTATTCGCGATTCGCCGAGTCCAAGGGCTGGAAGATTGAAGTGCTCAATGAGCGCCCCGGCGAGCATGGCGGCTACAAGGAAATTATTAGCCGTGTTGCGGGGCAGGATGTCTATGGCCATTTAAAGTTTGAGTCCGGGGCTCACCGGGTTCAACGCGTGCCAGAAACTGAGTCACAGGGCCGTATTCATACCTCGGCCTGTACCGTTGCCGTGATGCCCGAGCCGGAAGCGGCCGAAGAAGTAGAGATCAATAAAGGCGATTTGCGCATCGATACCTTCCGCGCCAGTGGTGCGGGTGGTCAGCACGTCAACAAGACCGATTCCGCCGTGCGTATTACGCATATCCCCAGCGGCATTGTGGTTGAGTGTCAGGATGAGCGCTCCCAGCATAAAAACCGGGCGCGGGCGATGTCGCTGTTGGCGGCCCGTATCAACGATGTGCGCAACAGTGAGCACCAACAAGCGCAGGCGGATCAGCGGCGTAATCTCGTCGGCAGCGGTGATCGCTCGGAGCGTATCCGCACTTACAACTTCCCTCAGGGAAGGGTGACCGACCACCGCATTAACTTAACGCTGTATAAGCTTGATGAATTTATGCAGGGCGACGTCGATCAAATCGTGGGTCCTCTGCGCCAAGAGCATCAGGCAGATTTGCTCGCGGCAATGGCTGAGTAAGGCAATGGTGGCGCCGGGTGCAATGAGTATTGCCGATGCGTTGGCGTGCCAGCACCAGCTTGAGTCAGTGAGTGATACGGCGGGGCTCGATGTCTCGCTGCTCCTTTGCCATGTGCTCGACAGGCCCCGCAGTTACCTCTATACCTGGCCCGAGCGGCTATTAGAGCCAGCGCAGCAGGCGCAGTTTTGCGCGCTTCTTGAGCGCCGTCGCACGGGGGAGCCGGTAGCGCATACCCTGGGGTATCGGGAATTTTGGTCTCTGCCTTTGCGGGTCAATGCGCATACATTGATTCCGCGCCCGGATACGGAGTGTTTGGTCGAGCTGGCGCTGAGTCTTTGCCGGAATAATGAGGCGGGTCGCCTGCTCGACCTTGGAACCGGTACGGGGGCATTGGCCTTGGCGCTGGCCAGTGAGTGGCCTCGCTGGCAGTGTTGGGCGCTGGATCGCTCCCCCGAGGCGGCGGCGCTCGCTGAACAAAACCGCCATGCACTGGGGTTGGATAATGTTTCTGTCGCGGTGTCGGATTGGTTTACGGCATTGGACGCGAGCCAGCCGTTTCATCTGATTATTAGCAACCCCCCATACATCGATGCTCAAGATCCTCACCTGGACCAGGGCGATGTGCGATTTGAACCTGCCTCCGCGCTGGTATCGCCCGAGAGTGGCTTGGCTGATCTGCGACACATTGTTGGCTCGTCGATGCCCTATCTGGCTGACAACGGCTATTTGCTGGTGGAGCACGGTTATCAGCAAGCATCAGCGGTGCGGACATTGTTTGTTTCGGCGGGCTTTGTCAGTGTGGAAACGCACCGCGATTACGGCGGCAACGAGCGTATGACCGTGGGGCAGAAGGTGGTGCAGGCCAAGTTATGAAAGAGTTAAGCGATCAGCAGTTATTGCGCTACAGCCGGCATATCCTATTGCCAGAAATCGATGTGGCGGGGCAGCAAACACTGCTCTCCAGCCGTGTATTGGTTGTTGGCGTGGGTGGCCTGGGGTCTCCCGTGGCGATGTATCTGGCCGCTGCAGGTGTGGGTGAGCTGCACCTTGCCGATGGCGATACGGTTGAGCTCAGTAATTTGCAGCGTCAGATTGCGCATACCACTGCTGATGTCGGTCGTCACAAAGTGGCCTCGGCGGCGCAGCGCGTTACCGAGCTGAACCCGGATGTCTCGGTGCACGAATATGCGCAGCGACTCGAGGGTGAAGCGCTCGACGTGGCGGTGAGTTCAGTCGATATTGTTGTGGATGCCTGCGACAATTTGGCGACACGGTTTGCGGTGAACGAGGCCTGCTATCGCGCCGGTGTGCCGCTTGTTTCCGGCGCGGCCATTCGCGCTGAAGGGCAGCTTAGCGTTTATGATTTTCGTCAGGCCGATAGCCCCTGCTATCGCTGCCTGTATCACGAGGGAGGGGATGATTTGCGCTGCGCCGACAGTGGCGTGTTGTCTCCCCTGGTCGGTATGGTGGGCAGCATGCAGGCGATTGAAACAATTAAGTGCCTGCTTGCCTTGCCCGGCACACTTTGCGGCCGCTTGATGATTATCGACGCACTTACCATGGATATTCGCCAGTTGCGGCTGGGGCGTGACCCCGGCTGCCCAGTTTGCAGCGCTGGTCGATAATGGCATAGTGCGTCCATAAACCGGCACGACAACATTAATAACAAAGAGGGATTGCCGATGGTGCACGTATTGCGAGCCTATTATTTTTTTCACGACGGCGTGGTGGCTCTGCTCAAGCGCTTGGCGTTTATCTCACCGCTGATGATGCGTTTGTATCTGGCGCCGGTGATGATCGCTGCCGGGCTCAGCAAGGTCTATCATTTGGATGCAACGGCGCAGTGGTTTGAGCACAGCCTGGGGTTGCCCGAGCCAATGCTGATGGCGCAACTGGCGGCATATACCGAGCTGATTGGCGGCTTTTGCCTGCTTTTTGGCTTTGCTTTGCGCTGGGCGTGTATTCCGCTGTTAATTACCATGGCCGTGGCTGCGGTCACTGTGCATTGGCCAAATGGCTGGTTTGCGATCGCGCCCAGTGATCCTTTGAATAGCGCCGCCAAGCCGCTAGCTGATATTGGGCTGCCAGCCGCGCGGGAGAGTTTGGAAAACAGTGTAGAGGTGGGGCGCCGACTCGAGCGTGCGAACTCCATTCTCCAGGAGCATGGCAACTACCCCTGGCTTACCGCGAAGGGAAATTTTGTCGTCTTGAACAATGGTATCGAATTTGCTGCGACCTACTTCATTATGCTGCTGGCGCTATTGTTTAGCGGCGCTGGGCGCTGGCTGAGTCTGGACTTTTATCTTGACCGGCAGTGTCGGGCGGCGATTGCTCGCTATCACCTGCAGCGAGCGTCGCAAAATTTGCAACCCGAACCCGAACCCGAACCCGAACCCGAACCCGAACCCGAACCAGAGCCAGAGCCAGAGCCGAGCGTCTCGACAAAAAATCCATCGCCGGTCGCTGAGGAGTCAATGCCCGACCCGAAGCCCCAGGCCTCCGATGCTGACGTGGGTGACCAAGCAGTTCAGGACGCCAGCTCAGACGACCCCAAGCCCTCGCGCTAAGCTGACTTTATTAACCTTAGTGCGGGTGTTTGGTGCTAGAATGGTCGAATATTGCACAGAGTCACAGTAAAAGAAGAGATCATTTTGTTAAGAAAGTTATTTTCATCCTCGCCCGCACCCCAGACTGCAGAAACCGATAAGCAGGAAAAAGCGGGTTCAGAAAGCAAGCCCGGCAATAAAGCGACCGGGCGCTCGCAGCATAAACCACGGCAAAAACGCCCTAAAAAGCCCCAGCCAGAATGGCGTATTGAGCAGTTTGCTGTACCCGAAGCAGAGGGCAAAACGCGCTTTCATGATCTGGGGCTGGATGTTCGCCTCATGCACGGTATTGCCGATGCCGGATTTCAGTACTGCTCCCCAATCCAAGCCGCTTCGCTGCCACACACGTTGCGCGGCAACGATGTTATCGGTAAGGCGCAAACCGGAACCGGTAAAACCGCGGCGTTTTTGATCACTATTTTTAACGACCTGCTCAATAACCCCGTGGAAGAAGAGCGTTTTGCCGGTGAGCCCCGCGCGCTGGTTATTGCCCCTACCCGCGAATTGGTTGTGCAAATTGGTGAAGATGCCCGCCAGCTGGGTGCCCATTGCGGTTTGAATGTGGTGACGCTGATCGGTGGCATGGACTACCAAAAGCAGCTTGAGCGGCTCAATAGTGACCTCGTCGATATCGTGGTCGCAACGCCGGGCCGGCTATTGGACTTCTCGGGTCGTCGCGATTTGTATCTGGATCAGGTGGAAGTGCTGGTTATTGATGAAGCCGACCGCATGCTGGATATGGGCTTTATCCCCCAGGTGAAGCGCATTGTGCGTCTGACCCCGAAAAAGACCCACCGACAAACCCTGCTGTTCAGCGCCACATTTACTGAGGATATTATTCGCCTCACTGAGCAGTGGACGGAAGATCCGGTAAAAATCGAAATAGAGCCGGAGTCGGTGGCGACGGATACCGTCGACCAAAAAGTGTATCTCGTTGAGTCACACGACAAGTTCAAATTGCTGCTGAATATTGTTAGGCAAGATGACGTGAACAGCGTCATTATCTTTGCAAATAGGCGTGATGAAACACGTCGCTTACACGAGCGACTGCGTAAAGCGGGGATTCGCTGCGGTATTCTTTCCGGTGAAATTCCTCAGAACAAGCGCTCCAGAACACTGCAACAATTCAAAGACGGTGAGATTAACTGCCTGGTGGCCACCGATGTTGCGGGGCGGGGTATTCACGTGAAGGGTATTAGCCACGTGGTGAATTACACCCTGCCTGAAGAGCCCGACGATTATGTGCACCGCATCGGTCGTACTGGTCGCGCAGGCGCGACGGGAACGTCGATCAGCTTTGCCTGTGAAGACGACGCCTTCCTGCTGCCCGATATCGAAGCAGAGCTTGCCATGAAACTGCCCTGTGAGCAGCCGCCAGCAGAGCTGCTGAAATAAGCGCGCTAGGCGCGCTTATTTCCCCCTTCCTTCAGCCTTTCCACCCACATCAGCGTGCCCCCGCATACCGCGGCGGGCATAATGATTAAGTTTACGATGGGGATCATTGTGCCCAGCATAACCAACGCGCCGAAGCTAAAGCTGGTGCCGCGTTGGCTGGCTACCCGACGACGGGCTTCAGAAAAGCTGAGCCGGTGGTTGTCCATTGGATAGTCGCAATATTCAATGGCCATCATCCAGGCATTCATTGCGAACCAAAGCAGCGGGGCCAGGGGCGAAATAATGAAACTGGCTATCAGCGTGAGAATGGCGAAGCCCGCATAGTAGAGAAGTTTGCGGCATTCACGACCGATACTGCGCGGAAAGCTCGCCAGCGCTTGGGCAATGGTTTCGCGGCCTGCCACCTCTTCCCCGCAGAGGTGTTCTTCGAGTTTTTCAGCCAATAGCCCGTTAAAAGGGGCGGCAATAAGATTGGCGATGGTGCTGAAAAAATACATCACAATGGCCAGCAGAAGAATCACGGCGAGGGGCCACAGCAACCACTCCAAAAAGCCCAGCCAGTCGGGTAGCCAGCCAATTAACTGGCCGATCCACTGAGAGAAGCGGGACATGGTTAAATAGCTAAGTGCAGCGAAAATCGCGACGTTGATGAGCAGCGGCAGTAATACAAACAGGCGAATGCCGGGCAGGCGCAACAGCTGAAAACCGCGATGGAGATACTGTGGGCCGCTGAGTAATGCAGGGGGCATAGTGCAAATCCTTGCAATGAAAAAGGCTATGGTAAGCCCGATATCCGAGCTTGCAAAGCATTGCGCCGAGTCGGCACAGTTGCTTATTGCGCTGGGCGCAGACTCCCCGTTAAATGACAGGGAAGAATAATCAACGGCTGTCAGGAGGAAATTATGAAAGTTTGGGTAATGGTGCTGCTGATGGCACTGCTTGGCGCGGCGCACGCGGGTCAGCCGATCAAGGTAAAAATGCTGGCCAGTTTGTCACCGGGCGATGAAATTGTGGTGAGTAGCACCGCGAATACCTACCAAAAAGGTGATGCGCTGAGTTTAGTCGATGTGATTCCCGGGCCGGAGGTGGTCCACGCGCGCGTTGTTGAGCGTATCGGAACCAGTAAACTCAAAGTGCGTGTTGTGGCGGAGGAAAGCTAATGCGTAAAACAATAGCGATCCTGGCCTTGGCGGTTGCGTGCGGCGCGAACGTCCACGCCGACGAGCTCAGTGATGCGGCCATGGCAATGTGTGAAAAAGCCCGCCAGTGCGCGCGTCAGAGCATGGCCGGTGTGGAGCTTAGTGCAGATATGCGCGCGTTGGTCGATCAGCAGTTGATGCAGATGTGCGATAGCATGAAAGAGCCATTTACTGACGCGGCGGCGCGCAGTCACCCTCTGCACGGCCCCGCCGTCGCCTGCTTGCGCTCTATGGCCAAGCAGAGTTGTGAGGCCTTAGATGGCGGCGAAGAAACGGCGGCTTGTAAACGCTATGAGGCGTTGCAGGCAGACTATTAGCCAGCATCACCCTGGGCGTGTTTGATTGTCCCGCAGGCAGCGCATATGCAGCGGCGCTCACCGGGTAGTGCTGCCGCACGCTGCAGTGCGCCTGGGTCAAGTGTTGCCGACATGCACCAGCATTGCTGGGGCGCTTCCCCCTTTGCGATGGCGCATTGATTTTCTCCCTCGCATAGAGGGCATGCCCCGGCGTTTGCGGTATCGATAGTCATCCCGGGATAATACCTCAGTTTGCCGCGAAGAGGCATGAGGGTGAGGTTGAATAATGAGCGACGACGACAAGCTATTTGCTGAAGAAATGGCGGGGGTAAAACCCCTGCAAAAGCCAGCGCGGGTGGCGCTCAAAAAAGTGGCCGTCGATGCCCCGTCGTTTGCTGCCCGCCGTGAGGCGGCGCAAGCCAAGCCGGGCGTGAAGAATTTTCTGGCCGACAACGATGTGCCACTGCTAGACCCCTATTATATGGTGGACTTCCGGCGCGAGGGTGTGCAGCACGGTGTCTATCGCAAGCTCAAGCAGGCCCGCTATGAGGCGGAAGCACGTTTGGATTTACATAAAATGTCGGTGGCGCGTGCGCGCCAGCAGGTCTTTGAGTTCATTCGCGATGCGATGTCGATGGATTTGCGCAGTTTAATTATCGTGCATGGCCGGGGAAATCACAGCGGTGTCGCTCTGTTGAAGTCACACGTTGCCCATTGGTTGCCGCAAATCGACGATGTACAGGCTTTTTGTAGTGCACAGCCACAGCATGGCGGAGCAGGGGCGGTTTATGTGTTGCTGCGTAAAAGCGAGAGGAAAAAACAGGAAAACCGCGACCGGCTAACGCGCGGTCGCAGTGTTTGATGGCGCTGCGCGGCCGTTACAGGCTGGCGCCGTGCTTCTCCAGCGCGGCAATGTAGTCGTCGCTGTTGCGGTGTTCTTTGGCATAGCTCAGTACGCTGCGCTGTGCGCTATCTACGGCGTTGATATTGCCGCCGGCCTCCAAAAACATACCGATGAATAATTCAAAGTCGTCGGCGCGCATGCTCTGGTAGGCTTTGAGTAGGCGGTGAAAGTCTGCATCCACGCCAGCTTTGGCTTCAACGTTGAGAAACTCGCGCACGCGGTCCTCAGTCCACACTTCATCTAATACTTTTTCTTTGTCTTTCTTCATTGTTTATCCCGTTGTGCCTTGCGGCGGTGTTAATCGCTAAGTTTTTTGTTCAAAAGTTGATTGACCATTCCCGGGTTCGCTTGCCCCTTGGAGGCCTTCATTATTTGCCCGACAAAGAAGCCGATAAGCTTTTTGCGCTTGCCGTCGTCGGCGGCGCGGTATTGCTCGACTTGAGCGGGGTTAGCGGCAATAACCTCATCTACCATTGCCTCTAGTGCGCCGGTATCAGACACCTGCTTCAAGCCCTTGGCTTCTATCACTTCGTCGGCGCTCTGGCCGTCGCCGTTCCACAGCGCCTCGAATACTTGCTTGGCGATTTTGCCAGAGATGCTGTTGTCGCGTATGCGCACTATCAGGCCGCCGAGCTGCTCTGCGCTGACCGGGCTGTCTTTTAGCGCCTTGCCTTCGCGATTCAGGGCAGCGGACAGTTCGCCGTTGACCCAGTTGGCGGCGAGTTTGGCGTCGCCCGCAACCTTGCTACATGCTTCGAAGAAGTCGGCAATGCTTCGCTCGGCGGTTAGCAGGCTGGCGTCGTAGGTCGACAGGCCGTACTCCGTTTCAAAACGCTGGCGTTTGGCGTCTGGCAGCTCCGGCATTTGTTTTTGCAGGCTATCGATTAAGGATTGCTCGATATGAACCGGCAGCAGGTCGGGGCAGGGGAAGTAGCGGTAGTCGTTGGCTTCTTCCTTGCTGCGCATGGAGCGTGTTTCGTTTTTGTCGCTGTCGTAGAGGCGGGTTTCCTGCACGACTTTGCCACCGTCCTCAATCAAGTCGATTTGGCGCTGCGCTTCTACTTTGATGGCGCGCTCGACAAAGCGGAAGGAGTTGATGTTCTTGATCTCTGCGCGGGTGCCATATTCTTCCTCGCCTTTTAGGCGCACTGAAACATTGGCGTCGCAGCGCATTGAGCCCTGCGACATATCGCCGTCGGAGATACCCAGATAAGTAACGATGGAGTGAATCTTGCGCAGGTAAGCAACCGCTTCCTCGGCGCTGCGTAGGTCGGGCTCAGAGACGATTTCTATCAGCGGTGTGCCGGCGCGGTTGAGATCGATGCCAGACATGCCGTGGAAGTCTTCGTGCAGAGATTTTCCTGCATCCTCTTCGAGGTGGGCGTGGTGAACACGGATATTGCGTGTGCTGCCATCTTCCAGGCGAATTTCCACCACCCCGTGGCCGACAATCGGCTTGTCCATCTGGCTGGTTTGATAGCCTTTGGGCAGGTCGGGATAAAAGTAGTTTTTGCGCTCAAATACCGAATCGCGGCAAATATCGGCATCGATGGCTAAACCGAACAAAATCGCGTCGTTAACGGCCTGTTCATTGAGAACGGGCAGGGTGCCGGGCAGGGCCAGATCGACCGCGCAGGCTTGGCTGTTGGGTGCCGCGCCAAAGGCAGTGCTGGCACCGGAAAAAATCTTTGATTTGGTGGTGAGCTGGACGTGAACCTCCAGCCCGATAACAACTTCCCATTGCATCTGGGCTTCTCCTTACGCGCAGTCTGGGGCGGTACGCAGGTGCCAGTCACTGCGCTGTTGATACTGGTGAGCGGCGGCCAGCAGGCGGCCCTCGTCGAAGTCTCGGCCGATCAGCTGCATGCCGGCAGGCAACTCGCCGGCAAAGCCCACGGGCATGGAGAGGGCAGGTAGCCCCGCCAGATTGACGGCAATGGTGTAGATGTCTTCCAGGTACATCGTCACGGGGTCGCTTACTTTTTCACCGATGCCAAAGGCCGGATTCGGTGTTGTCGGGCCGGCGATAATGTCTACCTGCTTAAAGGCGTCAGTGAAATCTTGCTTAATCAGGCGGCGAATCTGCTGTGCCTTGCGATAGTAGGCATCGTAAAAGCCCGCCGACAGGGCGTAGGTGCCGACCAATATGCGCCGTTTTACTTCCTCGCCAAAGCCCTCTTCGCGGCTGCGGGTGTAGAGGTCGTCGAGGTCGGCGGGGTTTTCGCAGCGGTAGCCGTAGCGCACACCGTCAAAGCGTGACAAGTTAGTTGACGCTTCGGCCGGTGCAATGACGTAGTAGCACGGTACCGCCAGCTCGGTGTGGGGCAGGCTGATTTCAACCGTCTCCGCCCCCATTTTGCGGTACTCTTCCAGTGCGGCGTGCACCGCGTCGCCAATTGCGGGGTCTAGACCAGCGCTGAAATACTCTTTGGGCAGGCCGATCTTCAGGCCGCGCAAATCCTGATCCAAAGCGCCGGCGTAGTCGTCCACGCGAACATCCATGCTGGTGCTGTCGCGCTCGTCGAAGCCCGCCATACTTTGCAGTAGCAGGGCGCAATCCTCGGCGCTGCGTGCCATCGGGCCCGCTTGGTCGAGACTGGAGGCGAAGGCGATCATGCCGTAACGCGACACTCGTCCGTAGGTGGGTTTCAGGCCAGTAAGGCCGCACAGCGCCGCTGGCTGGCGGATGGAACCGCCGGTGTCGGTGCCCGTGGCCGCAGGAGCAAGGCCCGCCGCGATGGCCGCGGCACTGCCGCCCGAGGAGCCGCCGGGGACGCGATCGGTGTTCCAGGGGTTGCGCACAGTGCCGTAATAGCTGGTTTCGTTTGACGAGCCCATGGCGAACTCATCCAGGTTTGTTTTGCCGAGCATAACGGCACCGGCGCTGGCCATGCTGTTTACCACGGTGGCGCTGTAGGGCGCGATGAAATTGTCGAGCATTTTCGACGCGCAGCTGGTGCGCACGCCCTCGGTGCAGAATATGTCCTTGTGGGCGATGGGCAATCCACACAAGGCTCCGGCGTTGCCGCGTTGCCTGGCGTTGTCGGCAGCGCGCGCCTGTTCGAGGGCCTGTTCGCGGGTGACGGTAATAAAGCTGTTGATTTGGCCGTCGCGGTCGGCAATGGCGTCGAGGTATTGTTGGGTGATTTCTTCGCTGGAAAAGTCGCCGGCGGCGAGGCCACGAAGAAGATCGGCAACGGTATGACTGGGCATGGTGTCGAGTACTCTTAAATTAGGGGCTGCGGCTAGGGGCTAGTCAATAACCTTGGGAACAAGGTAGAGGCCGTCTTCGGTGGCGGGAGCGATGCGCTGAAAGTCATCCCGTTGGTCAACTTCGGTGACCACGTCTGCGCGCAGGCGCTGTGTTGCATCGTGGGGGTTGGCCATCGGATCTACGGCGTCAGTGTCGACGGCCTGCATGGTGTCGATCATGCCGAGAATGTCGCTGATTCGCTGGCGCAGCTCTTCGCTGCTTTCTTCGCTAATGCGAATTCGAGCCAGCCTTGCCAGTTTGGCGATATCGCCCTGTTCTAAACTCATGGTTCACCCTGTTGGCTTCGTGGCGCGTGTTGCGCTGATAACGCGCGCTTCGCAAGCCGAGAGCGGATGCGGAGCGCGGTTGGGAAAAGCCCGTAAACTTATCATACTTGCGCCTTGCCCTGAATCCCCGGCGTTGATAGAGTGGCAAAGTTTTTAATCTAGGGGTCAGTGCTGCCTTTTGCGCCGCGTTTTCGGCCCTGCCAGCCCGATTCTCGGTCTTCGCAGAATCGTATAAGGTGATAATCGCAAATGTTAAAACGTATCCGCGGGATGTTTTCCAATGATCTGTCGATCGATTTGGGAACGGCCAATACTCTCATCTATGTTCGCGGCCAGGGCATCGTGCTTGACGAGCCTTCAGTTGTGGCGATCCGTGTGCACAATGGCCAGAAAACGGTCGAGGCTGTCGGGATTGAAGCCAAGCGCATGCTGGGTAGAACACCGGGGAATATCACCGCTATTCGCCCTCTGAAAGACGGTGTTATCGCCGACTTTCAGGTGACGGAAAAGATGCTGCAGCACTTTATTAAACTGGTCCATCAAAACAGCTTTATTCGCCCCAGCCCCCGCGTATTGGTAAGTATTCCCTGTAAGAGTACGCAGGTAGAGCGCCGGGCGATTCGCGAATCGGTACTCAGTGCGGGTGCCCGCGAGGTGCGGTTGATTGAGGAGCCAATGGCCGCCGCGATTGGTGCCGGTTTGCGAGTTGAAGAAGCGTCAGGCTCGATGGTGGTTGATATTGGTGGTGGTACCACTGAAATTGCGATTATCTCTCTGAATGGCGTTGTGTATTCCGACTCGGTGCGTGTTGGTGGTGACCGCTTCGACGAAGCCATTGTCACGCATGTGCGACGCACCTACGGTAGCCTGATCGGCGAAGCGACCGCCGAGCGCATTAAGCAAGAAATTGGTTGTGCCTACCCCGGCAGCGAACTGCGGGAAATTGACGTGCGCGGCCGCAACCTGGCCGAGGGGATTCCCCGTCGCTTCACCCTGAATAGCGATGAAATTCTCGAAGCGTTGCAAGAGCCTCTTCAGGTAATTACCCAGGGCGTGAAGCGCGCTTTGGAGCAATCTCCGCCAGAACTGGCTGCCGATATCGCGGAAACCGGCATCGTACTGACGGGCGGTGGCGCCTTGCTGACGGGTATCGATCAGCTGATTGCCGATGAAAGTGCGTTGCCGGTAATTATCGCTGAGGACCCATTGTCGTGTGTTGCGCGTGGCGGTGGTAAGGCACTGGAAATGGTTGATCGTCACCACCTGGATATATTGTCTGCTGAATAAGCATGCTCTTGTGGCGTTGCGCCACAGGCGTGCTCGTGTAACCGTGCGTTCAGCAGAGGGAGGACGCGGCAATTAAACCGGTATTCTCCAAGCCGCCCTCATCGGGCGGTCGACTTGTCTTTTTGGGCGGCCTCGCGCTTGCCCTGATCCTTCTGGGTGCCCGCCTGGAGTCTATGGCCCCCCTTCGCACCCAGCTTTCTGTTGTTGCCGCGCCGTTTTACTGGCTGGCCGACGTGCCCTCTCGCTTGAGTGCTCAGTTTAGCGGCGTGTTTAGTAGCCGCAGCGACCTGCTTGAAGAAAACCGTGCCCTGCGTGCCGAATCGCTGATTCTTAACGCCAAACTGCAGAAATATATTGAACTCAGTACGGAAAACGTCCGCTTGCGCGAGCTGATGAACTCGGCAGAGCGCGTCAAAGATACGGTGGTCGTTGCCGAAGTTGTTGGTGTGGCCTCTGACCCTAATCGGCATATGCTGGTGGTGGATAAGGGCAGCCGCGACAATGCCTTTGTCGGTCAGCCGGTGATCGATGCCAAGGGCCTGCTGGGGCAGATTGTCGACGTGGGCGTCTACCACAGCCGGGTGTTGCTGATTACCGATAGTGCCCACGCTATTCCCGTGCGAATCAGCCGCAATGGTCTGCGCGCGGTGGCCGAAGGTAGTGGTCGTATCGACGAGCTAAGTGTTGCCCATGTTGCCGCGACAACAGATATCCAGGTGGGGGACTTGCTGGTGAGCTCGGGCCTCGGTGACCGCTTCCCCTCAGGCTACCCTGTGGGCGAAGTCACCAGAGTTGCCATCGACCCGGGTAAACCCTTTGCTGAAATTAATGCCCGCCCCTTGGCAGAGCTCGACCGCAGTCGCAATGTGTTGCTGGTATTTAGCGACAAAATTGCGGTGGAGTAAGCCATGGACTCTCACGCTCAGGGGCTGATTTTTGTCGCGGTGAGTTTGCTGGTGGCACTGGTACTTACCATTGCGCCGCTCTCGGCTGGGCTGGCCTGGCTGCGGCCAGACTGGTTGATGCTGGTGTTGATATACTGGCTGCTCGCAATGCCCGAAAACGTTGGTATTGCCCTGTGCTGGTTGGGCGGCATAATCCAGGATATTCTGCTTGGCACGGTGTTGGGGCAGAATGCGTTTTCGCTGGCCGTCGTCGCCTATATTATTCAAATATCCTACCAACAGCTGCGGATGTTCAGTTTGCGAAAGCAGGCGGCGCTGATCGCCCTGCTGGAGTTGTTCCGCATTCTTGTCGATCAGTGGGCGCAAAATTTAAACGGCGTTTCTCAGACGCATTGGTTGGTTTTTCTGCCGGTATTCTCCACCGCCTTACTTTGGTTTTTCCTGCGCCCGATGATGTCGTGGTTGCAGCGTGTGTTTGTGGCCTACTGATATGACCTTGATCCTCGCTTCTGCGTCACCGCGGCGCGCTGACCTGCTGGGGCAGTTGGGGTTGTCGGCAAAGATTTGCCCTGCCGACATCGATGAGAGCGTTCGACTCGGTGAGCGCCCCGATGACTACGTGTTGCGAATGGCGCAAGAAAAGGCCGACGTGATTGCGCAGCGATACCCCTCGGCAGTGGTATTGGCTGCCGATACTGCCATTGACCTCGACGGACGTATTCTCGGCAAACCTGGCAACCGGGCTGAGGCCGCGAAGATGTTGCGCGCCTTAAGTGATCGCGGTCACCGAGTGCTCAGCGCAATAGCGGTGTCGCAAGGTGGTGTGCAGCACGCTGAGTTAGTGGCAACAGAGGTATTTTTTGGCCCCTTGAGCAATCGCGATATCAATGATTATCTCGCCAGCGGAGAGGCCGATGACAAAGCGGGCAGCTATGCTATACAGGGGCGTGCCGCACAGTTTGTTCAGCGTATCAATGGCAGTTACAGTGGGGTGGTAGGGCTACCGCTATACGAGACCCGTAAAGCGCTGCGCGAGGTGGGTATAGAACCCCCGACAGCATTGGCAGAGTGAAACCATGAGCGAAGAAATACTGATTAACGTAACGCCGGTTGAAACGCGGGTTGCGGTCGTTGAAAACGGGGTGTTGCAGGAAGTTTATATCGAACGTACCCGCTCTAAAGGCATTGTTGGAAATATCTACCAAGGCAAGGTCGTAAGAGTGCTACCCGGCATGCAGGCGGCGTTTGTTGAAGTGGGCCTGGAGCGAACCAGTTTTATTCACGCCTCAGATATTGTCGCCCTTGAGCAAGAGGGCGGTGAGCACGCGGATATTCGCAGCAAAATCCGCGAGGGTCAGCAGCTCACCGTTCAAGTCACCAAGGATCCTATGGGAACCAAAGGGGCGCGTTTGAGTACCCGCTTGTCGGTGTCGTCGCGGTACTTGGTTTATATGCCAGGGGCGTCCCACCTCGGTGTGTCTCACCGCATTGACGATGAAGACGAGCGGCAGCGCCTGCGAGATTTGATGGAGAACATCCTGCGGGACGGCGATGACGATGAGCCTTTAGTACTGACGGATGGCTACATTCTGCGCACCGCTGCCGAAGGGGCGGGCGAGGATGAGCTGCGCGCGGATGTCGCGTTTTTGCGTCGGCTATGGCTGGCGGTAGAGCGTCGTATGAAGCGTGATACGGCACCCTCAGTGATATATGAAGACCTGCCGCTGTTTATGCGGACAATGCGTGATCTGGTGCATCCCGGTTTGGAAAAAATCCGCATCGATTCCCGGGAGAGTTTCCAGCGTGTCGATGAGTTTGCCAAAGACTATCTACCGGAGATTCGCTCTAAGCTGGAGTACTACCCAGGTGAACGGCCGATCTTCGACCTGTACAGCGTTGAAGACGAGATTCAGCGCGCCCTTGGCCGCAAGGTTGAATTGAAGTCCGGGGGCTACCTGATTATCGACCAGACCGAGGCGATGACCACCATCGACATTAATACCGGGGCATTTGTCGGTCATCGCAACCTGGAAGAAACCATATTTAAAACGAACCTCGAAGCGGCGGCAGCGCTGGCTCGCCAGCTTCGCCTGCGCAATTTGGGCGGCATTATTATTATCGACTTTATCGATATGAAAGATGCTGAGCACCGTCGGCAGGTATTGCGCGCGCTAGAACGGGCGATGGAGAAGGATTACGCGAAGACCAGTATTACCGGGGTCTCTGAGCTGGGCCTGGTTGAGATGACGCGCAAGCGTACTCGCGAGAGCCTGGAACACGTGCTGTGTGAAACCTGCCACTACTGCCACGGCCGCGGTTCATTGAAGTCGCCAGAGACGGTGTGTTACGAGGTGTTTCGAGAAATACTGCGCGAAGCCCGAGCCTACGAAAGCAACAGCCTATTAGTGCTGGCCTCGCAGGAGGTGGTCGACCGCTTGTTAGATGAGGAGTCGGCCAGCGTTGCCGATTTAGAAGAATTTATCGGTGCCAGTATTCGCTTTCAGGTTGAGGCGATGTACACCCAGGAACAGTTCGATGTCGTTCTGCTGTAAATCCGCTGTTTTAGCGCGAGTGGCTTGATCGCGATGCTACAGGGATTGTTGCGACGAGCCTACGCTCTGGTCTGGAGCTTAGCACTGCTGCTACTCGTGCTACTGGCGCTCTACGCCAGTTTGGGGCGTCAATACATCGGCTTGGTGTCGCGCTACCAAGCGGAAATTTTTAACGAACTTGAGGCGGCACTTGGTATTGAACTTCAGGCTGAGGCGCTGACGGGAAGTTGGTCGGGGCTGTCGCCGGTATTGCGCGTGGAAAGCCTGGATATTGGCGGCGGTGCCATCAAGCTGGACCGAGCCAAAGTGGTGCTCGATCCAATTGGCAGTTTGCTCGGTGTTGGTCCACGGCTTAAGCAACTGCGTGTGGGTCACATTGAGCTCGACTTACTTCAAGATGAGGCCGGGCGCTGGTCGATCCCCGGCATGTCCGGTGGCGGTGGCGGGACAAATCTAGACACCCTACTCGATGTTGTACTCGCGGTGCGCCGGGCGAGCATGCAAAGCCTGGATGTTAGCTTAACGTTTGCTGATGGCAGCAACACCTCGGTGCGCAGTCGCGACTTCAGTTGGTCGAGCGATGGGCATTTTCGGCGTAGCTATGCCAGCCTGAGTGCGGATCAAACCGGCGAGATCCGCCTAATTGCCGAAGCCTATGGTGACCCGCGCGATCGCGATTTCCGGGCGTCGGCATTTGTATCGCTTGATGACAGTCGCTTCTCAGCCCTCGCTCCTCTGTTTCGCAATCAGCAGATTATTCACAACCCGGTGGATGGCCGTCTTTGGCTGACTTGGCAAGCGGGGCGCCGCATGGTGGCAAAGGGGGCGATTCGGGCAGATACCCTGGCGGCGGGTGCCCTGTGGGGGTCGACAGAACAATTTCACGATGTCTCAATGGAGTTTGTCGGCCATCACCGTGGTGACTTCTGGCAGATAGGCTTTAGCGATTTCTCGGCCAAGTGGCGCGACCAACAGTTGGATTTGGCGGGCCTGTCGCTCACCCATCAGGGCGCCGTGTCGTGGACATTTTCTCTGCCCGCGCTGGATTTGGCTGCAAGTACGGCGCTGCTTAGCGACAGCGGTGTGCTGAAGCGTGACTTGCAGGACACCCTCGATACCTTGCAACCATCGGGGCGGCTTAACAACCTCCATTTGAATATTAAGCGTGGCGAAGCATCCAGCTTCTCGCTGCGAAGTGAGCTTTCCAATGTCGCGCTAGCGCCCTGGCAAGGGGCACCGGGTGCGGAGGGGGTAAATGGCTACCTGGAGCTCGATGAAAATACCGGAACCGCGGTGATCGATACCGACGCGCTTAGCCTGGCGTTTCCCAATTTATATCCCCAGGCCTTCACGCTCGACAATATGAGCGGCGAGGTACATTGGCAGTTGAACAATGACCGGCTGGTACTGCGAAGCTCGCCGCTGCAGGCGCGAGATGGAGACGCACCGCTAACAGCCCTGCTGCGCTTAGATCTGCCGCTGTCAGAGGAGGCCCCAGAGCCACCGCTAATGACCCTGGCAATAGCGGCGCAGCAATTACCGCTGGCGTCGGCGAAGGCCTATGTTCCCGAAGTGCTGGATGCCGGCTTGCGGCGCTGGTTGGATCAAAGTATTCGCGCGGGCCGCGCAGCCACGGCTGAATTTATATACCGGGGGTCGCTACGCAGTGGCGACCACGATGGGCGCACGGTGCAGTTGAAGCTTGATACGCGGGCGTTGGCGTTGGTCTTTCACGATGAGTGGCCCGAGGTTGCCGCTGAGCAGGCGCAGGTCTACCTCGATGACGGGCAGGTGTGGGCCACGGCGTATGCGGGAAATTTCGTGGGCATGCAGCTGCCACGGGTTGATGTGCGCCTGGATGATCATGATGGCCCGGTACTAACGGTGAATACCGCAGCTAGTGTGCAAGCGACAGCTGTTCAGGACCTGTTTAAGCGCAGCCCCCTCGGGGCAATGACGGGGGGAGTGTTAAATGACTGGCGCATGGAAGGTGTGGTGGATAGCAGCTTCGCGCTGACAATGCCGTTAGTCGGTGAGCCGCGTGCAGAGGTGGCGGTGCAAGCGGATTTAGCACTGTCAGAGCTTACCTTGCCGGATGTTAATTTGTCCTTGAATAACGTCCGTGGCCCTCTTCAGTATCGCAGTGATAGCGGTTTGAATAGTTCCGGCTTGCGAGCGTCGGTGTTGGGGGAGTCTATTCAAGGACGCATAGAGCAGCGCGATGACGTCGTCCATGTGAAGGCGTCCGGGAAAATGGACATGGCCGCCGTTCGCGCATGGTTACAGCAGCCTGCGCTCGGTTTTTTGCAGGGGCGCACAGATGTGAATGTGCATGTGCAAGCGGGTGGCAAGCGCCCTGGGATTGAAATCGAGTCGGCGATGCGCGGGGTGGAAGTGCGATTACCACAGCCGCTATACAAGGCCGCCGATGAGCCTCGGCCATTGAAAATTTATCAGTCCTTTGCCGGTTCGGCGCCGCTCAGCGTAGAGCTTTCTGAGTTGTTTCGTTTGCACTACCGCCAGCGTGATGGCGCTATTTCCGTGACACTGGGCGATGGCAACCGAGCGCCGTTGCGCGAGGGCGCGTTGAGCATTGGTGGGAGGCTGGCGTTTGCTGCCATGGATCAGTGGCAGCTGGCTCTCGACAATTATTTAGAATGGCAGTCTCTGCAACCTGTTGCCACGGCGGGAGGGGGAATCCCGGTGTTTGTCGATCGCTTGCAGGTCGATGAACTGGAAGTCCTTGGGCGAATCCTCCACTCCGCAAATATCAGTGCCCGGTCGGAAGGCGGGGATTGGACGCTGCGTGTCGACAGTGACGAGGTTGCAGGGAATATTGCCCTGCCATCGCAGCTGGGTGACCCCTATGTGTTGATGCTGGAGCGTCTCGCACTGCCAAGCCTTGCCAGCAGTGGCTCCGCGACCGAGCATTTGGGCGATATTGATCCGAGGTCGTTTCCGGCCTTGGATGTCGATATTGAATCACTCAGTATTGGCGACAAAAACTATGGCCGTGTCGGTTTTGACCTTCGCACAGACCTGTTTGGCGCGCATTTCTTAGCCCTGCGTGGGCAAGTGTTGGGCATCGACCTGGGCGACGCCAGCAGGCAAAACGCCTTGCATTGGTGGTATCAGGAAAATGGTCGCCGAGGCTCTCAGCTCAAAGGTAAATTTGCGGTTCGCGATATGGGGAAAGTGCTCAGCTCGCTCGGTTATGAGCGCTCTCTAGAGACGCGCTCCGGCGGCTTTGATATCAATGTGAGCTGGCCAGGCTCACCGGACCAATGGGCGATGAGCGCGAGTCAGGGAAGAGTGAAATTTGCCTTAAAGAATGGTCGGTTTTTAAAGACCTCAGATGCGGCCAGTGGCGCATTGCGCGTGTTGGGTATTTTTAATATGACCAATATTGTGCGCCGCTTAAAATTTGATTTTCGAGATGTCTTCCGCAAAGGCGTACATTTTGACGACATGCGCGGTGAACTGGGCTTTGGTCAGCAGCGGTTGGTGCTGACCCAGCCACTGGAAGTCAGCGGGCCGTCGAGCCGTTTTCAGATGAGCGGTAATATTGACCTCGTGTCGGAGGCCTTAGATATGCGACTCGTTGCCACCTTGCCTGTTGGCAGTAACCTGCCCTGGGTCGCGGCGCTGGTTGGCGGCTTGCCGGCGGCTGCGGGAGCGTATGTGGTAACCAAAGTGTTCGAAGAGCAAGTCGATAGCTTCTCCAGTGCGGTGTATGACATTCGGGGCACTGTTCAACAGCCTGAACTCTCCTTCAAAAAGATTTTTGACGTCTCACCCACTGAGTTGAAGGGGCAAGAGATGCCATCGCAGGTTGCGCCATGAGTCTTCGTGTCTCAGCGGTGCAAATGGTGTCCGGCGCAGCGGTGAGCGTCAACCTGAATGACGCGCTGGAGCATCTGGAGAAGGCCTCTCGTCAGGGAGTGCAGCTGGCGGTGCTGCCAGAAAATTTTGCCTGTTTTGGCAGTGGTTCAGCGCTGGCCGAATTGGCTTGCCGGGAGCAGCAGTACGCAGAGATACGGGGGCGGCTGGCCGAGCAGGCTAAACGTTTGGGGATGTGGATTGTCGCGGGAACGCTGCCACTGCCGGCGGCGGATGGTCGTTGTTATGCCAGCTCGCTGGTCTTCAATGACAGCGGTGAGTGTGTCGCCGATTATCGCAAGTTACATTTGTTTGATGCCGACGTTGGCGATGCACAGCGACGCTACCGGGAGTCGGAACGCTACGCTCCCGGCGAGCGACCCTGCGTTATTGATACCCCCTGGGGGCGGCTTGGCGTAGCGGTCTGTTACGACCTGCGCTTTCCCGAGTTGTTTCGCCTGATGCTCGATGACGGGATGGAATTGTTGGCGCTACCTGCGGCGTTTACGCGGCGCACGGGGCTGGCGCATTGGTTACCACTGCTGCGGGCGCGTGCAATTGAAAATCAGGTAGCGGTTATTGCAGCAAATCAGGGTGGTGTTCACAGCGCGCGCCGAGAGACATCTGGAGGTTCCTGCGTGATTGACAGCTGGGGGCGCGTACTCGCCGAACTCGGCTTTGGCGCCGGTATTGCGACAGCTGACATCGACATGGCGGCGCAGCGAGCGCTGCGTCAAGAAATGCCAGTGTCGCAACACCGGCGATTCTAGTTCTACGCCTGGCTTTCTTCTTCGTTGGCAATTTGCTGAAGTTCGCGCAGGTAGCGAAAGAGCTTGCGCGCTGCTGCGGGGGGCTTATTCGCCGTTTTTTCTTTGCCAGCTTGCATGAGTAACTGGCGAAGTCGCTGTCGATCGGCATTGGGGAAACGTTGTAGTGCGGCGTCGACGCCCTTCACGCCAGTGGCCAGCATATCGTCTCGCAAGTCCTCTAGCTCGTGAAAGCGTCGCGCCAATGCTTTTTGCCCTTGCTCCTGTTCAAGCAGGGCGGCTTCAATGCCGCTGGCATCAATGCGGCGCATCAGTTTGCCGATGTACTGCATTTGCCGGCGAAGCCCCTCGCGGCTCTTAATCCGCCGCGCCGTGGCGATGGCTTCCTCAAGGTCGGGATCGTCGATGGGAACCCGGGCCAAGTCGGCATTGCTTAAGCCCACGAGGCGACTGCCCAGTTTTTGCAGGGCTTCCATTTCGCGCTTCAGTGCGGTTTTACTCGGGCGTTCTTGATCGTCTATATCGGTCACAATAACGGTTGCTCTATCGGCTTGGCTTGAGTGGAGCTCAAGCGTAAAAATACGTGGCTAGTCCGAGGAAGGACATAAAGCCGACAACATCGGTAACCGTGGTTAACACAACGCCGCCAGCTAACGCGGGATCGATGTTTAGCGCCTTCATTACCAGCGGCAAAATGGCGCCCGCCAGTGATGCGGTGATCAGGTTAATTACCATGGCGGCGGCGATAATGGCGCCGATTAAGGGGTCGTTAAACCAGTAACTGGCGGCCAGCGCGACAATGAGTGCCCACAGCAGCCCGTTCATGAGTCCTACCAGAACCTCTCGATTGATCAGCCAGCGACTGTTATTGCGGCTGATATGGCCAAGGGCCATCCCGCGAATCACCACGGTTAAGGTTTGTGTGCCGGCGACACCGCCCATGCTCGCGACAATGGGCATAAGTACGGCCAGTGCGACGACTTTTTCAATGGTGCCTTCAAAAAGGTTGATAACACCTGAGGCAATAAAGGCCGTTAACAAATTGATGCCGAGCCAAATGGCGCGGCGCGGCGCGGTGGTCATTACCGATGCAAAGGTGTCTTCGTCTTCATCCAGACCGGCCATACTCATCAGTGAGTGGTCGGACTCTTCGCGGATAACATCGACGACGTCATCGATGGTGATTCGGCCAAGCAGCAATTGATTGTCGTCGACCACGGGGGCACTGACCCAGTCCCGCCGCTCGAAGAGGTTGGCAACATCGCGCGCAGGCATGGACGCCACAATGGGCTCAACTTCGGTGTCCATGATTTCACGAACGGTAACGCTGGGGTCCGAGACCAGCAGTTTCCGCAGCGACAGTGAGCCAATGAACTGGTCATTACGGTTAACGACCAGCAGGCTATCGGTCATTGCGGGAAGCTCTTCGTGCCGCCGCAGGTAACGCAGCGCGACATCCAGGGTGATGTTCGGCCTTACAGTGATGGTGTCGGTGTTCATCAGACCACCGGCACTGTCCTCGTCGTAGGACAGTATGTGCTCAACGCGCACCCGGTCTTGATGGTCCATCGACTCCAGCACTTCGCGAATCACGCGGTCCGGAAGTTGCTGGAGTATGTCGGCGATATCGTCGGTTTCGAGGCCCTCGGTGATCGCGGCGACTTCCTCGGCATCCATGTGCCGCAGGAACTGACTCTGCACCTCGTCGCTCAGGTGCTGGAGAATGTCACCCTCATTTTCGGTATCGACAAGTTGCCACAGCACGCCCCGTACTTTTTGCGGTGTCGACTCAATAAGGTGGGCGGCATCGACGGGAGGCAGGCCGTTGAGCATACGCCGAATTTGCAGAAACGCGCCGGAGCCCAGAGCTTCATTCAGTAGCTCTAGGCGGCTTTCAGCTTGGGGCTTTTCTGCGGTTTGGGCCATATAGCTCTCTGCGTTGCGTTCGGCTTTCTGCTGGATAGCAGTCACACAGTGTGGCGAGAATTATCCTTTAATCTTCGCTGGGCAACAATTGCAGACGGGCGAAATCGCGCTGAAATGCGCAGTATTTGATTTATTCGCCTTCGTCAAAGCGGCGTTCGATCAAGTCGACGAGAGCGTCGAGGGCTGCTTGTTCGTCTTCCCCTTCGCAGCGAATGTGCAGTGTCATGCCTTTGCTGGCCGCGAGCATCATTACCGACATGATGCTTTTTCCGTCGACCCATTGCTGCCCCGCCGACACCTGAATGCGAGAGGCAAATGCGGTGCTGGTGGTCACGAATTTGGACGCGGCACGGGCGTGAAGGCCGAGTTTATTGATGATAGGAATTTGGATTTCTTGCATCGCCTTGTCCAGCCCAGGTTAGTGCTGAAGTTCGCGGTGGCGAACTTGCAGGCCAGGACAGGTGTCGCGAAGCGCCTTAGCCAGCTTTTCGGCCATGTATACTGAGCGATGTTGTCCACCCGTGCAACCGATCGCGATGGTGAAGTAGCTGCGACCGGCAGATTCTATCTCAGGCAGCCAGCGCAGTAGGTAAGTGAGTATGTCGCTATACATCTGTTGGACTTGCGGCTGGGCATCGAGGAAGTGCTGAACGGCCTCGTCGCGGCCGCTGAGGCTGCGCAGCGCCTCGTCCCAGTGAGGGTTGGGGAGCATGCGCAGATCGTAGACCTGGTCGGCATCAATGGGTAGGCCGCGCTTAAAGCCGAAGGACTTTAGTTGTAATGCCATGCGGCTAGCGTCGACGCCGAGAACGCGGTCACGTATGGTGGCGCGCAATTGATGCACAGTCATGTCGCTGCTATCGATGGTCAGCGATGCCTCGGCGACAATGGGCTCCAACAGTGCAGACTCTTGTTTTATCGCGTCGCTAAGCGGCTGGGAGTCGGTGCTCAGTGGATGCCGTCGGCGGGTCTCGCTGAAACGCTTAATGAGCTTGTCGTCGCTGGCATCCAAAAAAAGAATACGCAAGCTGGCCAGGCTTCGAACTTGTTTGCACAGTTCTTGGAAGCGGGCGAGCTCCGTTTGTGAGTTTCTCGCATCGATACAGACAGCAACCTGCTGATGAACTTTCAGTGTGCTTTGAGAGAGTTCGGTAACGAGTGCGGGCAGCAGTGACACCGGCAGGTTGTCGATGGCGTAAAAGCCTTCGTCTTCGAGCTGGTGCAGCGCCGTGCTTTTGCCCGAACCTGAGCGGCCGCTGAGAATAATAAGCTTCACGCCTAGCTCGCTACCGCACGTTCATAAAGACTGCTGTCGCTGTCTGCGCTGCGAAGCTGCTGGCGGAAAGCGTCATCGTTGAAGGCGTTGGCCAAGCTTGCCAACACTTTAATGTGTTCGTCGTGTGCTTCGGCAGGAACGATCAACGCAAACACTAAGTCCACGGGTTGGTCGTCTATCGCTTCGAAGTCGATAGGCTCGGCAAGTTTAAGCAGCATGCCGGTAATTTCGGTGCACTGCTGGCTGCGACAGTGGGGAATCGCAACTCCGTGCCCGATACCGGTGCTTCCGAGTCGCTCGCGGGCGAGCAGTTCGTTGAACAGTTCGTCGGCGTTGAATTGCGCATTATCCTCACTGACAAAAATAGAAATTTGTTCCAGTAGGCGTTTCTTGCTGCCCACAGACGTACCGCAGTGGGTACGTCCGGGGCTGAGTATTGAATCAAGGGTCATGTTTACGTTTCCGGAACATCCCCGGGCCTTTAGTGGCCCAGGTTTTTCTCCTTGTGTTTAATAAGCTGGCGATCGAGCTTGTCGGTGAGGCTGTCGATGGCCGCGTACATATCCTCTGATTCACAGGTGGCGAACAGATCGGCGCCAGCCACATGTACGGTGGCTTCAGCTTTTTGAACCAGCTTTTCTACTGACAAGGTAACGTCGGTATTGGTGATATTGTCGAAGTGCCGTTGCAGCTTGGCGAGTTTGTTGTTGACGTAATCGCGAAGTGCCGGGGTAACTTCAACATGGTGACCACTGACGGTTATTTGCATATCTTGCTCCTTCATCGCTGAGAACATCCGGCGCCTCCCGGCGCGTTGTTTGGGCCTTTTGGGGCCTTATTAGACCAGTCTTTTCCGTTCGTTAGAGGGCGGAATGACTAGTGATTCCCTGTACTTTGCAATGGTTCGCCGGGCAACTTTGATGCCTTGCTCGGCCAACAGTTGGGTGATTTTGCTGTCGCTTAGCGGTTTCTTGGGGTTTTCTGCGGCAATTAATTTTTTGATTAGTGCACGAATCGCCGTGGAGGAGCATTCTCCTCCGGTATCGGTCGAGACGTGGCTGGAGAAAAAATATTTGAGTTCGTAGATGCCTCTCGGGGTATGCATATATTTTTGCGTGGTAACCCGTGAGATCGTCGATTCATGCATGCTCACCGCATCGGCGATGTCGTGGAGCACTAGCGGTTTCATCGCTTCGTCGCCGTACTCCAGGAATCCGCGCTGGTACTCAACAATTTTGGTGGCGACTTTCATCAGTGTTTCGTTGCGGCTCTGCAGACTTTTAATGAACCAGCGCGCTTCCTGTAGGTTGTCGCGAATATAGTCTTTGTCGCTGCTGGTGCCGCTGTCTTTGGCGAGCGATGCGTAGTGGCTGTTAATTTGTATTTTCGGGGCGATGTCCGGGTTTAACTCAACCAGCCAGCGGCCTTCTTTTTTGCTGACGAATACGTCTGGTACCACATACTCCGTTTCGTCGTTGCCCACGCAGTCACCGGGAGTGGGGTTCAGCGTTTGAATGAGTGCCAAGGTGTCGCGCAGTTGGTCTTCTTTTAGCCGGCAGCGACGCATGATTTGGTTGTAATCACGGTTGCCGAGCTGCGGCATATGCTGCTCGACAATCTGCAGCGCTTCAGCCAGGTATGGGGTGTCTGGGGAGAGCTGCCGAAGTTGAATTAACAAGCATTCTTGAAGGTCCTGGCCGCCAACACCGGGGGGATCAAACTGCTGGATGAGGTGAAGGACTGCATTCACTTCTTCTATTTCGATATTGTCGTCGTCGAAGGCGTCCACCAGCTCTTCGGGGCTGACGGTGAGCCGCCCCTTTTCATCGATCGCGTCGATGATGGCATCAGCGACGATGCGGTCAAGTTCTGAGAGCCGGCTGAGGTTGAGTTGCCAGCGCAGGTGGTCCTGGAGCGACTCTGAGCTGCCGTGGCGATAGTCATTGTTGTAGTCGTCGTCGGCGCTACCGGCCGCGGAGGAGCTTGGTGCGGAGCTTTGGTAGACGTCTTCCCACTGGCTGTCTACCGGCAAATCTTCGGGGATGTCGCTGCGCTCGGCCCATTCACTGTCGGCGTCGTTGCTGGGCGCCTCCTCAGCAGAGGTCGTTTTGCTGTCAGCCTCATTGGTGTTACTTTCGCTCTGGCTGTTGCTGCTCTGGGGTTCCGGGCTGTCGCTGTCTTCCTCTACTTCCAGCAGGGGGTTGGAGTCCAGTGCCGACTGAATTTCCTGTTGAAGGTCGAGGGTGGAGAGCTGTAATAAACGAATCGCCTGTTGCAGCTGGGGCGTCATGGTCAGCTGCTGACCGACTCTTAGCTGGAGCGATTGTTTCATAGGCAATGACTTCTACTACAACCATACCTGAGGGATTAAATGCCGTTATGTAGTCATAAACGACCATGCTTCAGGGTCAGTGTAGTCCCGCAGCCGCACCGCTGCAATAGGCGTTTAAAGCAATTGCTGTGCCGATTTTTTGATCAAAGGGTAAATGTGTCGCCGAGGTAGATGTCCCGCACGATTTGGTTGTTGAGTACGGCCTCGGCATTGCCCTCAGCAACGATGCGACCTTCGCCAACTATGTAGGCTTTTTCGCAGATATCGAGGGTTTCTCGCACATTGTGGTCGGTAATCAGGACGCCGATGCCGCGCGCCTGCAGGTGGCGAATAATTTGCTGAATATCGTTCACCGATATGGGGTCTACCCCGGCAAAGGGCTCGTCGAGCAGAATAAAACTGGGCTCGGTGGCCAGTGCTCGCGCAATTTCTACTCTGCGCCGTTCCCCGCCCGAGAGCGCCATACCTGGCGATTGGCGAATATGGGCAATGTGAAATTCTTGTAGCAGTGCATCGAGCTTTTCTTTGCGTTGTTTGCGATTCAGGTCGCTGCGGGTCTCCAATATCGCCATGATGTTGTCAGCGACGCTCAGCTTCCGAAATATGGATGCTTCCTGAGGGAGGTAGCCGACGCCGTGTTTGGCCCGACCTTGGATGGAAAGCGGTGTCAGGTCTTTGTCGTCGAGCTGAATGCGGCCACGGTCGGCGTTGACGATGCCGACGATCATGTAAAAACAGGTTGTTTTCCCCGCCCCGTTGGGACCCAACAAGCCGACTATTTCACCGCTGTTAATACTCAGGGAGACGTCTTTGATTACCTCTCTGCCTTTGTAGGCTTTAGCGAGGTTGCTGGCTTTCAATACGGGCATGTTAGCGGGGAGTCTCCGGGGTGTCGGGGGTGGTGCTTGGAGCAGGGCTATCGGTATCACTCACGCCCTGCTGAGGCTGTAGGGTCATTTGTACCCTGCCATCGAGTTTGTGGCTGCCGCCATCGGCAATGACCATTTGCTTGCGCCCGCTGTATACAATGCGATCGCCACTGATCTTGGAGCCCTGATGTCGGATGGTGGCATCTTTTTGCAGCAGGATTTCCTCGGCATTTAGGCTGTATTCTATGAGTCGGGCACTGGCGACCACGACGCCTTCCCCGGCGCGGGGTTGTTGCTCAAAATGGGCGGGGCTGCCATGGGCAATAACCTTGGTTACTTTTCTGTCAGCCTCGACAATAATCAGCTTGTCTGCGCGAATAATCAGGCTGCCCTGCGACATATTGACGTTGCCCGTGTAAATGCCGCGATTGTTTTCATAGGTGGCTTTATCTGAGCTGAGGTTGATGGCCTGGCGGCGGTCATCGGGCAAGCCGTGCACGCTGCTGGCGAGGCAGAGCAGGGCGCTAATAGCGAAGGTGCGTAGATTATTGCGGTTCATAGTGTCCTTTTACCTTCGCGAGCAGCTCGACTTTCTCGTTAACGAGGTCGGCCGTCATGCCCTCCGACTGGGTTTCGCCATTGGGTAGTTGCAGTCGCAGTGGCTGATCCGTCGCAACCAGGCTTTGCTCTAGGTCAATGCTGAGTTGCTCTGTGTGGATTTGCGCTTCGCGAATTAAGTCTTCAACAACAACACTGCCACGCAACTGCAGTTGTTGGCCATTTTGTGACAGTGTGCCGGTAATGGCTTGCGCCGTCCACGGCCGCTGCTCGCCGATATTGCCGATGTAGAAGGGCTGATTGAGCTGAATGCTGCCCGAGGAAATCATGCGTTCGGCACTGTCGGCGCGCCAGCGGTATGCCACATTGCCGTCTTGGCGATATTTCAAGCCTTCGATGCCCTGGAGGTGGGAGTCAACATCGGGGATGGCTTCGAATCTGTCAGTCAGGCTCAATTTCCCGCTCTCACTAAATTGCGTGAGGTAGATCACGGTGCCCGCGATAGCGGCCAGTACCGAAAGGACCGATGCAGCGTTGATATTGAATGACGGCGCAGCCATTTACAGGAACTGCTCAAGTGCGTCGTTGAGCTTGCCTTGAGACATCAAAATAAGCTCGGCGATCTCTCTCACAGCGCCGCTGCCCCCCGCGGCACGCGTTTGCCAGTCGGCATGGCGTGCGACGAAGTGGTGACCATTGGCGACGGTAATGCCCAGGCCCGCTGCTCGAATCGCGGCTAAGTCGGGTAAATCGTCACCCACGTAGGCGATTTGATCGTAGCTTAGTTTGAGGTCTTGGCGCAGTTCTTCGAGTGCCGTGCCTTTGTCTTCCCTGCCTTGGTAGATTAACTCGATGCTCAGTTCTCGCGCGCGTCGCAGCAGCAATTCAGAGGTTCTGCCGGTGATGATGGCGGGGCGGATGCCGGCGTCGCGCAGCAGTTTAATACCCAGCCCATCGAGGATGCTGAACGCTTTCATTTCCTCGCCGCTATTGCCAAAGTAGAGGCTGCCATTGGTCAGTACGCCGTCGACATCCATTGCCAGTAGGGTGACCGTTTTTGCTTTTTCGAGAATGGTTTGCATGGTGTTCCCTGTTTTAGGCGACGCCGGCTTTAAGCAGGTCGTGGGTGTGGATCACGCCTACTGGCTTTGCGTGATCGTCCAGAGCGACCAAGACGGTGATTTTATTATCTTCCATAATGCGCAGTGCTTCTGCGGCCAGTGTGCCGGGCTTGATGCTGCGGCAGTTGGCGGTCATCACGTCGTCTATTTTCGCCTGGTGAATGTCAATGCCGCGGTCGATCGCGCGCCGCAAGTCGCCGTCTGTGAAAATACCCGCCAGGCTGCCGTCTTCATTCAGTACCGTGGTCATACCCAGCGCCTTACTGCTCATTTCCAGCAGGGCATCGCTGAGCTTGGCGCCAGTATTGATGTGCGGTATGGCTTCCCCGGTGTGCATAATATTGTCGATCTTCAGCAGCAGGCGTCGACCCAGCGCGCCGCCGGGGTGAGAGAAGGCAAAATCATCGGCGGTGAAGCCGCGGGCCTCCAGCAGCGCGATGGCGAGCGCATCGCCCATTACAAGTGTTACGGTCGTGCTGGATGTCGGGGCAAGATTCAGTGGGCAGGCCTCTTGTTCTACGCCGACGTCGAGATGGACATCCGCGCTGCTGGCGAGCTCCGAGTTGGGCTTTCCCGTCATGGCGATCACGGGTACGGCCAGTAGCTTAAGCAGCGGGATCAGGGTGACCAGTTCTGCAGTTGATCCCGAGTTTGACAGGGCTATCACCACGTCGCCGGCGGTAATCATCCCCATATCGCCGTGGCTGGCCTCCCCGGGGTGTACAAAAAATGCGGGGGTGCCTGTACTGGCCAGAGTCGCCGCCAGTTTGTTGCCGATGTGGCCCGATTTACCCATGCCGGTGACAACGACTCTGCCTTTGCAGTTTAGAAGAAGTTCGCAGGCGCGATTAAAGCTGTCGTCGATACGCTCGCCGAGCGCGTCGACGGCGTCTCCTTCCATGCGAATAACGCGTTTAGCAGTGTCGAGATAAGAAGATGCCATCGTTGGGAGGAAACCTCGTTATTGCAATAATGCCGTTAAGCGGCGGCTAATTTTCGCTATGATAATTTCCAATGTGAAAAATTAACAGGTTTACCTCGTCGTCGTGCGGGGAGCCAATTCCGTAAACTGCTGTCTTAGCAAGGGTGTAGAGCAGGCTATTCGCGGTAATGCGGGTCGTGGCTTAACTATCGGAGATAAAAAAATGTTCAAACAAATGCTTTTGGCGCTGGGTTTGGTGGTATTTGCGGGCGCCGTGTCGGCGGCTGACGCACAGCGCGGGCCTCATGAAGTGGTGGCGGGTACCACGCAGGAATTGATGAAAGTGATTGAAGAGGCGCGCGAGTACGTTGCCGAAGATCCGCAACGCTTTAACGACGAAGTGCGTCGAATTATGGATGAGGTTGTGGATTTCCAGAGCTTCGCTCGCGGGGTAATGGGCAAATACGGCAGTCGTGCGTATTACCAGAGCTTGCGCACCAAAGAGGAGCGCGAGCAATTTCGCGACAATGTGATTCGTTTTACCAAGAACTTCAAAGACGGTTTGATCAACACTTACGCAAAGGGTCTGCTTGGTTTCAACGGCAACAAAATAGAAGTACTTCCGCTGCCTGCTGATGCGGATTTGTCCGGTAGCGTCGGCGTGCGCCAGCACATCTACGGCGAGCGCGCTGAGCCCTATGAAGTTGTTTATACCCTTCGCCGTGGGCGCGACGGTAACTGGATGCTGCGCAACGTGATCATCGAGGGGCTGAATTTGGGGTTGATCTACCAAAACCAGTTCACTACCGCGGTGGCGACCTATGATGGCGACATTGATAAAGTGATCGACAACTGGACGGTTGCTCCGAGAGAGGTGATGGAGCAGGCCGCCAAGTGAAGACCTGCGGCGGTCTTCTCGCCAAGACCGCCGCAATTGCGTACAATTCGTCGCCTAATTTTTGTATTTACGGAATACCTTAGGCATGCAAGCAGAACAGATCCTGGCGCGACTCCGCGAACACTTCGCAGATGGTGTTTTTGAAGTGAGTGGGGAAGGTAATCATTACGATGTGCAAGTGATCAGCGATGCCTTTGCCGGTCTTCGCCCGGTGAAGCGTCAGCAGCTGGTATATGCCGCCGTGAACGACTGGATTAAAGACGGTTCTCTCCACGCTATTAATATTAAGGCGCTGACCCCTGCCGAAGCCTGATGGGCAAATAGGTAGTTGGCGGCGCAGGAGCTCTCATGGATAAATTGTTAATCCGCGGCGGTGGTCCGCTCAGCGGAGAGATACGCGTTTCAGGTTCAAAAAATGCGGCCCTGCCGATACTGGCGGCGACTCTGCTATCCAGTGAGCCGGTAAGAGTCAGTAACCTGCCCCATCTTCACGATATTACTACCATGATCGCCCTGCTGCGTAGCATGGGTACTGAGCTGTTGGTTGACGAGAAACTCTGCGTTGAAATCAACGGTGCGACGACGAAGCAGACCACTGCGCCCTACGAATTGGTGAAAACCATGCGGGCGTCGATCCTAGTGCTTGGTCCGCTTTTGGCCCATTTTGGGCGCGCCAGAGTGTCTTTCCCCGGCGGCTGTGCGATCGGCAGCCGTCCTGTTGATCAGCATTTGCGTGGCCTGGAGGCCATGGGCGCGCAGATCGACGTCGATGAAGGCTACATTACCGCAACCTGTCCCAACGGGCGGTTGAAGGGCGCCCATATTTTGTTTGATATGGTCACCGTCGGCGGCACCGAGAATGTTC
>Ga0105235_100064_pt1 | contig 48310 bp, 47 predicted proteins | sample Virmet3819_2500_FD_90059 | JGI IMG/M metagenome (GOLD analysis project Ga0105235, IMG submission 90059) | Marine viral communities from the Southern Atlantic ocean transect to study dissolved organic matter and carbon cycling - metaG 3819_2500 | ecosystem: Environmental > Aquatic > Marine >... | reverse complement strand
AGGGTGCGCAGCTGGCCACTCAGCATGCCATCGGTCAGCTCTTCCGCACGGAGGTAATTGGCGCGTAGTTTCAGTTTGGCCTTACCCGGTAGCGAAAAATAATAGCCAAGCCCTAAGCCCTTAGCGCGCAAGTGGTTGGGCTCGATATACAGGTGATAGTTGCGCTGCTTATCCAGTTCTTTGTCGTTTTTATCAGCATAGGCGACTTCTGCGGTGTCATTGCTGAATTCCAGGAAGTAGTCATAGCGATAAAAGGCGCTCACTTCCCAGTTGCCGTCGCGTTCGCCGACTTCAAATTTATTGTGAGTGAAGGCGAGATCGCCTCGACTGAAGCGCGGACCGTTTAGGTCATCTAATAGCTGCTTTATCGGCGCGATTTCGCTATAGGCATCGGATTCTGCCTGGAAATAAAAAGCATTTTCGGCATGGCTGAGCGGCATGCTAAGTAGCCCTGCCAGCAATACGATTACTGAGTATGTACGTGTATGGGTTTGCGCTTTCACGGTAAACGCTCTGTGTAAGAAATAGAAAAGGGAGGCTAGGCCTCCCTGTTTACGTTTATTTAACGCGCTTACTTAGAACGATTCAAACTCGCCATCAGTATAGGTGATAACCGGCGCGCCGGCGTCTTCATCTATGTCGGCATATTTTACGCCGTCCTGCTCGATGGTACCGCTCAGTTCGCCGTCGGCATCTTCCGTCAGGGTCATAACCACATCGTTGTGGTTGCTAACGGTAACGCTGCCACCCTCAGGCGCATCCTCGGAGAGGTCTGCGGTGTGAGCAATTGTCAGCGTATTGCCACTGTAGGCAAGCTCAACATCCAGATCAGCTTCTTCAAGGCCGGTGCGGGTTCCCGTCGCTGTGAGCTTCACAAAGTCGGCTACGCCGTCCAGCGCGATATCAAAGCTGACTGCAATGGCGGCACTAGCGTATTGCTCAGCGCTTTCCTGCAAGCTGCAATCGTAGCTGGCATCCCACTGGTAGGGCTCATCCATCGAATAGGAGTAGCTATACTCGTCTGTGCAAACCTCGTGGATACCGTCAGCTTGCAGAGCCAGGCTGGCGTTGAAGGCATCGCCGGCGTTGTTGGCAATGGAACCCGACAGGGTGAGTTCAAAGCCATCAACCATTACCGTGCTTTGGCTATTGTCGTAGCCGCTACCGCTTGCCTCTTGCCAATTGGACTGGTCTCCCCACTCCTCAGAGTACTCAGAGTCGAAACGCTCAACGCCAAGCTCTAGGCCGCCGCTGAACGTCACCGTCTGCTCTCCTTCCAGCGCTGTTTCCAAGCTGCCATTGATAATGGCGCGCAAATTGGTAACGGTGAATTCGTCGGTATATTGGCCGTCATACTGGTAGCCGTTTGCTGACTGAGTGTCGGTTTCGCTGCCGCTCCACTCCCCGACCAGGCTGCCTTCAAAAAGCGAGCCTTCGGCGATGGTAAAGGTCACCGTATCCGTACTGGCTGAGCCGCTAAGCTGCATATCCGCCGTAATTTCAGACGTGCCAGATTCGGTGGCTTCCGTGGTGCCATACTGCGGGCCTTCAATGGCCACCGCACGCGCGGTTTTCACCTCACCGGCCTGCTCTTGCTCAGCAGGGGTGAACTCGGTGGTCTCGGTGCTTTGCTCATCGATCTCCGAGTCATCCAGCGCCGTCAATACAACCGCCGCACCGTTAATGGTTTGATCGACGCTGTAGCGAATGCCGCCTTCCACTTGTTCAATGGCGACGGTGACACCCTCTTGCTCGAAACTTTCGGGCAGCGGTTCTTCATCCGCCTTGGCATCCTGCACCGCCTCAAAGGCATAGGAAATGGCGTTCAATCCCATCGCCGCCGCTTCCACAACCGCAGAGGCGTCAGTGGACAACACATCGCTGGCCATACCCACTTGCTTGGCAAAACCAGTCAAGGCCTCGCCGTCTTCACCCTCTGGTTCTAGGAAGGCGGCCGTGCCAACATTGCGCAGCTGCTTAACGAAGGCCTTGCTCGCCTGCAAGCCCTGCGAGCCGACATCATCAGGCACATCACCCTGACTGGGTGTCGTCGAACCGTTGGTTTCCGCATCGCCCTCTTCAACATCAATCTCAGTGGCTAGTGCATCAATATCTTCATTGTCTGCCCCGTCGACCGCGGCCACTTTATCCATCAATTCCTGAGCAGCTTCGAGCAGCTCTTCCACAGAAACAGAGGGGTCGCCGTCCTCTTTGTCGGCCATCCCTGTCGACTTATACTGATTGGCAAATGCCGTGAGGGCGTCTTCAATGCGCCCGTCTGCCAGCGCGGCGGCAATGGCCGCTGCGGCTTTCACGTTGTATTCCAGCGCCTCTTTGCCCGCCGCATTCAGTGACTCGGCATTGGTAATGTCGACAATTGGCTGACTCAGCAAGTCGCTGCTTGCCAGGCCAAGTTTATTGGCCACCTGGGCATTGGCTGCAATGGCTGCGTCTCCTGCACGTGCACCAGCGGCGACTTTCTGCAAACCAAGTGCGGCCGCGGCGCTAGTGAGAGGAGTGATGCTGGCTGACACAGTACCCGAGGCAGAAGGCAGCATGGCCTGCATGCTAAAGTCGGCCGCCAATGGGTAATCATCGCCGAAGCTAACCGTTGGCGTGCCTTGGCTGTCACGCTGGCAAACCGCCAAGTCACAGCGCATGGTGGTGCCATCTTCTGCCGTAATTTCTATCAGCAGAGCGCCGCCCTGGTAATTGCGATTAAGGGTCAGAGAATAGCTGCCATCGTCCGCCGTCGTGGCCGGTTCAGCAACGCTGCTGCTTTTGTCTACCGAGCCATCGTCGGCAATGGCGTAGGCGTTAACCACACCACCGATAACAATACCTTTAGACGCACCACCGCTGACAGTGCCCGGCGAGCTGCTACCACCTCCACTGCTGCTACCACCGCCGCCACAGGCGGCTAGCGTGGCAGTGATGGCGGAAGCCAGAATCCAATTCTTATTCATTGCTATTCTCCAGTACAACATGTGGACGGTCGGTACAGACAGCCACAGCATCGCGACGCCAAATTAGCGATACTCTGTGTTGAGGCTGAAAACGCGGCTGCGTCATAGGACTCGTCCTTGATTTATATGAGGGCGTGTAACGTGGCTGTTCTCTGGCTTCCCTTCCGTCGACAACCGCTTGCGCACTAAAATCACACAGGGGCAATATTTAGCAGCGCACTAAATATTTATAGCCGATGGCCTACCCATTGACAAGCAAGTCCTAAAAAACGTGGGCGAAACCGGTTTTCAATCAAGCTCGAACACCCCATGCTGCACAGGTACCCGTCAGGCGTAATACCCGAGCGCCAACCAACAGGAGAGTTTATGTTCCAGCTAGGTAGTGCGCATTTTCGCCACCCAGTGATTCAAGCACCGATGGCGGGTTCGCAAGACAGTGAACTCGCGCTGGCCGTCGGCCGTGCCGGCGGGCTGGGTTCGCTGCCCTGTGCCATGCTGAGCCTCGATAAGCTGGAGCAGGAACTCCAGGCATTGCGGGGCCTGGAGAGCTATAACCTCAACTTCTTTTGCCACGATGCAGCAGCAGCCGAGCTCACTCGCAATGCCGAGAAGCTCCAGCACTGGCAGCAGCTATTGCAACCTTTTTACGAAGCGTGGGGGATCGCCCCACCCGACCCAATGACACCTGCCAGCCGCCAACCCTACAGTGCAGCGCAGGCAGAGTTGCTGGCCGCGTATCGGCCACCGGTAGTGAGCTTCCACTTCGGATTGCCGAAAGCCGCTTTGCTGCGCCAAATAAAAAGCTGGGGCAGCGCCGTTATTTCAACCGCCTGCACCGTCGATGAGGCAGTACATCTGCAGAGTGAAGGGGTGGACGCCATTATCTTGCAGGGACTGGAGGCAGGAGGGCACCGCGGTCATTTCCTGCGCGGCGACCTGGCGGGGCAGATGCCCACACTGAAGCTGTTGGAAGCTTGCCGAGATAAAATTTCGCTGCCACTTATTGCGGCTGGCGGCCTTAGCACCGCCTCTGCGGTTCGCCTCGCCATTGCCTCGGGCGCCAATGCCGTACAGGCTGGCACCGCCTATTTGTTGTGCCCGGAGGCAAAAACCTCTGCGGTCCACCGCCACGCCATAACATCGACAGCCGATGCCTCCATAGCTGAGGCAACCCAGCTGACAAATTTATTCTCCGGACGACCAGCACGCGGACTGAGCAACCAGCTCATGCAAACCCTGGGGGCACTTCGCGACGACCTGCCCGCCTTCCCACTTTGCAGCGGCCTGCTTGCGCCGCTACGCGCGGCAGCAGAAGCGCAAAACAGAGACGACTTTTCGCCGCTATGGGCCGGAACCGCTCTGCAAGACTGTCGCGTTACGTCCGCTTCAGAGGTAACTCAGCAGCTGGTCGCGGGCGCTCGCTGAAACTAACGAATGCATACGGGCTACATGCCCGCATTTATCATGCGACGCGTTCATTGCGTTCTCACTAGCTCAGCAACAGAAGGGTATGTCCGTTCTACTTAGGGAAAGAAAGCAGTTCATCTCGCAAGGACATAATGGTAACACGGCTTTCATCAGCAAATACCATCCGCCCTCGCTCATACCTAACACTATCGCCTTGCTTATACCGAAAGGTCTCAGCCGGGCTCATTTCGGACGTATCATCAATGTATCGATGGAAAATTCGCAAAGACTCAGCGAAAGCCTCGTATGCAATATGAGCCAGACGATCGGGCGATATACCCCCCTCTGCTGACAGCGAATTATGAATTACGCTAATTTTTTTTCGATAGAGCGGCTCTGTACTGCCATGCTCCGATAAGACAATCATGTTTTCCAGAATGATTGTTTTCTTGTCCTGAGAAATGACATAAGCAGGGTAAGCTGTTAATACCCACGACTGCGCCGAAGCGAGTGCCGGTAATGGGGTAAGATTCAACTCAGTGACAGTCATTGCGTGATTCAGCAAATCCATATAACCGACGCGGTCGATCGCAGCTTGAAACTCTTCTAGAACCTCGTCTGCCTTCTGCTGCTCAGCACTCTTCTGGTAATGATCCATTGAACTGGCAATGGCAGCGTGCGTCAAAACTGCCGCCAACATTGAAGCGACTCCCGCCGCCGGATAAGCCATACCGCCTTGCTGCTTGGCCTCTGCCTCAAGGCCAAGCTGCCCCCTGAAAGGTACCGGAGTATTCTGCAGTTCAGCATCAAAGGAAAATTGAAGAGGATGACGCTCCAGTTCAGCTTTAATCGCATCCCGGGTCATTTCCCCATCTGAGACGTGAGGCACACTCACGCAGGCGCCGCAAACAACTGACAGAATGCTAATCAACCAAATTTTCATGGCTCTCATAGCCTATTAATTCTGGCTGATTGTTTGTTGCGCTAATGGTTTCAGCACCTTCTCTTTAGCCATTGCCATGGCTTGATAGAAGGCATTTGTTAGGCCCGGATATGTCGGCGGCTCGTCCCACTGACCACTTGCATTGACAGTTACGTCTAAGGGAAGGTACCAGAGATACTGATTTGTAGTAGATTCAATCAAGGAAACCTGCCCTTTTACAGCGCCTACCGGCGCACCAGTCGGGACGTAGGATGAGAAGTTCCTTACCGCACCAAGATTGAATATCTCCAAGACCAAAACATGGCTTGCTCCATAGCTTTGAGCAAGGGCTGAGTAGTCCTTACTCGTATAGCCGGGCTTTTTGCCTTTATTTTTGGGCAGCGACTTTAGATCTTCTGTATTACCTTCGACGACAACGATGTTGTGGCTTTCCAGAAGTGTGGTTAACTCCGTAGGAAGACCTTTCATCTCATCAGAGGATAGGGTTTCGAAGTGCTCAGCAATCGAGGATACGATGGCTCGCGCGGTGGCAACACAGAGTAGGCAGCCTGCCCCTGGCGTTTGGACACTTGGCTCAGGAATATCCTCAGAAAATAAAACAACTTTTCTGACGGACTGAGACCATGTGCCAGGCTCCAATACAACTGGCTCCGCTGGTGTGGCAGCGCAGCCTAAAAGAAAAATAGACAGGCAGGCAAGGACAACTCCGAACATCCTTTTCATCGGCTTCTCTCCATAGAAATCCGCGTTATGGCGGATTGAATTTTCAAAATCTGCTTTGTACTTTATACCTTCACCTCCTCGTCGGCATCATCTTTATCGACGAGGAAGTCTGGCGTGAACTGTATGCTAGGAAATCAGCGTGGCGACATCCTCCAGCGGCGCGCGATCCATGATCACCTTATTGATTTGCTCACCGGGCTGCTCGTAGCCGAAAGACAGGCCGCAGATAATGCCGTGCCCTTCAGGCAGGTTGGCGATCTCTTTGACCGGATCGGGGAAAAAGGCAAGCGCGCCCTGGGGGATGCTGGCCAGGCCGTAATCGACGAGCAGTAACATTAGCGTCTGCAGGTATATGCCAATATCGATGGCATTGACCGAACCCATGCCGGTGGGCATAGAAATAAATGCGACATGCGGGGCGCCGAAAAACTGCCAGTTCTTCAACATTAGGGCCTGACGCTTGTCTTTTTCGTGGCGCTCAATGCCCATGGTGCCGTAGTAGGTCATCGCGCAGTCGAATTGCCGCTCTTTATACACGCCGTCTAGATCGGCGTCGCCGGGTTTAAAGGCGGGCGAGGGTGCCTTGCCACTGAGAATTTCTGTGACAATGGCATCTTCCAGCTTGTTGCGCGCCTCGCCACTCACCACCGTGATATGCCAGGGCTGGGTATTGCAGTTTGAGGGGGCGTGGCGGGCAATATCCAAAATTTCACGCAACAGTTCTTCAGGCACCGGGTCGGGCTTAAAGCCCCGAATGGAACGTCGGGCTTTTACGGCTTCAGCTACACGCATAATCTCTCACTGTCTTTGGCTCAAACGCCCTAGTCTAAACCAGTCGCGACAATGGGCAAGAGTTCACAGCCCGGTAAAATCATTATGACAGTTCAGCACCTTGTTCCTACAATACAGTAAAGGCAATTAGCGCAGACCCGCAGCAGCACTACGGAGCATACCCATGGCCCTTCGCGGCTTTTTCAACCACTACTACTCCGACGCAGCCGCCGCACGCCTGTTACGGGATGTGCGCTATATCCATATTCTGGCGGCAACAGGCGCCACCGCACTGATGATCCTGCTGAGCCAGGAACTTCCTCGCTATTTCATTACCAGCTGGTTGAGTACCCTGCTGTGTATACAGGGCGGACTCACCCTTGTTCCACTATTATTCCGCCACTATGGCTGCACGAACACGGTAAAAAACTGGCTGGTGCCTTACGGGGCACTTAGCGCCCTGGGACACCTGACCTGGGGCTGCCTGTTTCTGACGTTTGCCGACCATTTAACGCTGTGGCAGCAAATTTTAGTGATGCTGCTTTTGTTTGTGATTCTGTCCATGTCGATGCCCATGCTGGCGCGTTTTTACCCGCTGTTTTGCCTGGATGTAGTGATGCTTGGCCTGCCGTTTTTGGCGCTTCTGGCCGAGCGGCAGGACTTTGCATGGCAACTATGGTTTGTGGCGGGGCTGCTGCTAATGGGCACCCTCAGCCTGTTGTGTCGCGGCCACACTGAGGCTCAACAGCACCTGGATGCGGTAAAGCGCGACCCACTTACCGGCCTGCTAAACCGCGAAGCCTGCATTACCGCTCTGGCAAGCACAGCGGGAGAAACGCGCGGCGCGCTTATTTGCCGGCTGCACAACTATCGCGCGATCTGCGATGCTTTTGGCAATCGCGCTGGCGATGCGGTGCTACAACACTGCGCCAACAGCCTGCGCTATGTCAGCGAACAGCAAAAGCTCACTGGCCGTGTTGGCGAAAACGAATTCTTTCTACCGCTGGCCGTTGCCGACTCGACACTCTGGCAAAAACGCAGCCGACACCTGCTTCGCCAGATCGGCGCACAAATGAGCTGGGGAGAGCACCTTATCGCCCTCGATATCGGCATCGGCCTGGCGGAATTAGCGGGTACGCCCGAAGAAGCCCTGCGTCATGCACAGCTGGCGGCTGCCGTGCGCAACCCACACAGCCAGATCAACCAGTATCACCCCGAATTGTGGGACCGGCTGCAGCGCGATGTCAGTCTGCGCTCGGCATTGCAAAGCACCGCGCTATACGAACAACTAACGCTTCACTTTCAGCCTAAGAAGCAGCTGCGCGACGGCGCAATCAACGGCGCTGAGGCGCTGTTGCGCTGGCAGCATCCCGAGCTTGGAGCCATACCGCCCGACGAGTTTATCGCCATTGCAGAACAGAGCGAGGTGATCAATGACCTTGGCGACTGGGTGATCCAACAAGCCGCCAGGCACCTGGCCGAGATCCCCGGGGATGCGCCGTTTTGCATTGCCGTGAACGTATCGATGGCGCAATTTACCAGCCCGCGCTTACTGGCAAGCCTTCGCGATGCCGTCGCCGAACTGCCGAGCAATCGACGCCTGGAGCTAGAAATTACCGAGAGCGTGATGATGCTGGAGCCTTCGGTGGTTAATGATACGCTGGCAACCCTCGCCAACCTCGGTGTCAATGTCGCCCTTGACGACTTTGGCACGGGCTACTCGTCGCTGCAGTACTTGGCAACACTGCCCATACACACGCTGAAAATCGATCGCAGTTTTGTCTCTGACCTGACTCAGGATAAACACCGAGCCGTGATTAAGGTCATTATTGAAATGGCCCATGCACTGGGTATTAAGGTTGTTGCCGAAGGCGTGGAGAGCGCCGAGCAACTGGCTGTTCTCGCGGAGTATCACTGCGACGAAGTCCAGGGTTACCACATTGCTCGACCGGCGCCATTTAGCTCGCTTGTTGCCGCACTGCGCTAACCCTGCGCTGGCCGAGTAGGCTTTGCAGCCGGTATCATGCGCCGTCACACCCTTGCGCTGCGCCGTAATTTAAAGAGCTGTAATGACCGAACTCGCACCCCTGCAATATATCCTGATTGGGCTGATTTTTGTCTGGAGTGGCTTTGTTCGCTCCGGCCTTGGCTTCGGTGGCGCCGTGCTCTCGCTGCCCTTTCTGTTGCTGGTACACAACGCACCGCTCGTTTACCTGCCGCTGATCTCCGTTCACTTACTGGTGTTTTCATCGTTAACCATCGCCCTGAATAATCGTCAGCGCCTCGGGGGCAGCAGCGCCCAGAGCACGGTGGACTGGCAGTATTTATGGAAGGCGCTGGCGGTGATGATCGGCCCCAAATTACTCGGCGTGTTCGGTTTGATTACCCTGCCCAGCGGCGTACTCAGCGGTATTATTTTTAGTATCGTGATGCTGTATTCACTGAGTTATATTTTTAATAAGCCATTTCGCAGCAACAACCGCCTGGTCGATGCGGTGTTTCTCATGGCCGGGGGCTATATCAGCGGTACCTCACTCATCGGCGCGCCGCTGATCATAGCGGTGGTCGCCCAACACGTCGCCAAGGAGCGCCTGCGCGACACACTGTTTGCGCTATGGTTTATTCTGGTGACGATTAAAATGGCTGCCTTCGTCTGGGCCGGTGTCGACCTGCAGCTCATTCACCACCTCTGGTTGCTCCCCTGTGCTGCCGTTGGCCATGTTATCGGCCTGCGGGTGCACGACCGCTTGCTACAGGCCGAAACGCCGATATTTTTCCGGGTAGTGGGTAGCGTGCTGTTGGCCATTAGTGTGGTTGGTTTATTTTCAGCGTTTCGCTAGGGCGACGCGCTACCTTCTATTCAGGAGATCGCTTCCGCCACTGGCTGCCCGCGCCGGTAAATACGACTGACCCCATACACCGCCACCCCGGCAAGAATACCGGGCAGGCCTTCATAGACCATGTTGTGAAGGTCGAAATAACGCCACAGTAGCGCCGTGCTGATCCCAACCACACTCATCGCAATACTCACGCCCTGGCCTGGGCGGCCGCCAAAAATAAGCACCAGCAACAGCGGCACAAACGCACTGGCTAATCCGGACCACGCCATAACCACCATGGCGAAAACGCTTTGCGCACTGAGTAGCGCCCAAGCCAGAGCCGTGGCGGTAATACCAAACGTCGACAGCTTTAGCAGCCAGGGTTTTTCAATATTGTGTGGCAACAAATCGTGGGTCAGTGCCGCCGATGAACTCAAAATTAATGAATCGGCGGTGGAGAGCGTCGCGGCAAACACCCCGGCGAGAATTAAGCCGACCAGCACCGGTGGTAAAAGCTGTTGCGCCATGGTTGGCAGAGCGAGTTCAGCGTCGAAGCTGCCGGCCTCGGGCAGGTAGAGCCGCGACAGCAAGCCGACCGACGTGGCCATTAAGTAAAAAGCGGTAAACCACAGGTAATACCACTGGCGTGCGCGGTTCATATCCCCACCTTCTCGCAGGGTCATAAACCGCACCATCACATGGGGCTGACCAACCACGGACAGGCCGGCAAACAACCAACCCAATGCGAATAACACCGCCCCCATTACGCCAGGAAAGGCGAGATCCTGGGGAAACCAATTCATATAATCGGGCACGTCGCGCAACTGAGAGAGAGTCGCCTGCGCCCCACCGAGGCCGTTGACCGCCACCCACAACAGCAGCCCCATCGCAGAGATCATCACCATCGACTGTGCGGCATCGGTCCAGATTGATGCGCGGATGCCGCCCGCCAGGCAGTACATCAACACCAGTACGGCACCACTGACCGCCCCCGCCCAAATTGGCCAATCAAACAAGACGTGCAAGGCCTTACTACCGGCAAGCAGTTGCGCGGCGGCGTATGCGACTAACAGCAACAAACAAATGCTTGCAGCCAGCCGTTGGTAGGCGGGTTTTGTGCCACCGGACCAGGACGACAACACGCCGATATAACTGACCTCGCCGCGTTTTTCCGTCATCGTCCGCAGGCGACGGTGCACAAAGTGGGACGCGATAAAGTCGCCACTAATCCAGCCCAACATAACCCAAAAAGCGGATAAGCCGACGGTGTAGGTATAGCCGATAACGCCGATAAACATATAGCCACTGTTATTCGTGGCCACGGCAGAAAGGCCGACGAGCCAGGGCTTAACGCTATTGCTGGCAAGGTAGTAATCCTTGCTCTGGTGACTACTAAAGAAAAGGGAAGAGAGGCCAATAAGGACGAATAGGCTTAAAAAAGCAATAAAACTCCAGGCAGTAAGCATAGGCTTCCTATTGTTACTGCCCAGTGCCGAGCAGCGTTAAATATTATCGTTAACCGTTGGCTCTAGCAGCTCGTGTACCAGCGGGTGCTCACGCAGTGATTCCAGTGCGGGGTCCCGCTCCAGTTCTTCGCGATAGGCCTCAGCCTGAGCAACCGCTTTGGCAAAGTAGCGAGCGGCATCGTCGAGATTGCCCATTGCCGAATGTGCACAGGCCAACTGGTAAAACGCGTGACCGTTGGTTTCGTCGAGACTCAGTGCCTGATTACACAGGTTAACCGCCCACTGGGGCTCACCCTGATCCAGCGCGGCATCGGCCTTATAGGTAATGGCTTCAATATCGCTGGGGCGAATGGCAAGTATTTGATCGTAGATGCCAATTTTACCCGCCGGACTGGCCTCCTGACTGGCGCGCAACCACAGCGAATGGATCTCCTGCGTACGGTTGATTTCCTCGCGGTTGGACTCGATGTGCTCAGTTTCTTGTTTGAGCTGTCGCTCTATCACGCGTAGGCGCTTTTCGTATTCTTCAACGATGTCCGCAACCTGCTCATTGGCAACGCTGTGAACCTTGTCGCGAATATCACGCAGGGAATTCCAGCCGATCAACACCAGCGCCGAACTGACACCGGCGATCAGATAGAAGAAATAGGTAACGGTATTGGTGGCGTAAGACACCGCTTTATCTGCAGCGCCAAGCTCGCGATCCACCACTTCCTGAGTGAGTTCGCGGTGCTTGCGCTCCATATCCACCCGCAGCGAACGCACTTCATCGAGGATATAGCGCTCGATGAAGGGCGAGTAGAGCGGCTCTTGCAGTTGATCAATATGCTGATCAACTTGTGTGTCGCTGACCTCTTGCTCTGAGTCGGCAAACGCCATTAAGGGAAGTAGCGCTGCCACTATCCAGCACAGGGTCAAGCCACGCATATTGCCTCTCCGTGATCATGGACTTCTACTAAACAACGGTGCAGGTTGGCGACCGCTGCCTCGTAGTCATCTTCATTGATCACGAACTGCATGTCCACTTGTCGCATAGACTGGTGCATAGCCAGCACACTGATATCTGCCGACGCCAATGCCGAGACCGTTTTTGCCAGCATGCCAGGCACTTTCATATCGCTGCCGATGGCGGACACAATAGCCACCTTGCGCGTACTGACCTCTGCCGTCGTAAACTCATCACTGACCGCTTTAACAATGCGCTTAACCGTTTTCAGGTTGGTGCCCAAGTAGTGGGTGATGGTGTTAGCGTTAATATCTTTGGTAATCACCGTCGCTTTAAAGCGAGAGATCGCACTGAGTATTTTCTGCTCGTAATCCCACAGCGAGCCGACCATGTCTTGGTCGAAAACTTCCAGCGCGTACACTTGCTTGCGGCCCGCAATAATTTCTACACAGGGTCGCTCACTGGTGTATTCACCATCGATTAAGGTGCCGCTGTGCTCAGGTTCAAAGGTGTTTTTCACCCGCAACGGAATATTGTCCTGGCGCAGGCCCTTGGCTGCACGCGGGTGAATCGCTTCCATGCCGAGGTTGGCCAGCTGATCGGCAACATCGTAGTTAGTGCGGCCGATCGGCACCACCTTCTCGGCACCCACTAAACGCGGATCAGCACTACTGAGGTGATACTCCTTGTGAATAATCGCTTCGTCGGCCTTGCTCATCACCGCCAAACGGCTAAAGGTCATCTCGCTGTAGCCGCGGTCAAAAGTCGCCATCAAGCCTTCGCTGCAGTAGGCGTAACCGGTGACGATGGGCAGCTCTTTTTGCACATCAATTTTATCCAGCTCGCGCAGAATGTGTGCATCCAAGGGGATTGCCGACTCCATTCTCCAACCGGAAAGGTCAACAAAGCGCGCGTTAATACCGTCGCGCTGCAGCAGCTTGGCGGTATTCCAGGCACTGTGAACCTCGCCAATGCTGGCCAGCATTTCACGTACCGTTAGCAGGTGGTCTTCCAAACCAAAGTGGCCGTGCTGGCAGAGGCGGTGCAAGTTGTCCATGCAGCGCTCGGCCTCGAATAAGCGGCCATCAATAAACGCATTGGCTTCATTGAGCTGCTCGGCGTCGTCGAACAACTCCTCATTAATTTGGTGCAGGGCTTTGGCCACATTGCGCAGCGCTTCCCGCCACAATGCTTCGCTGCCTTCGTCGTCGGCAAATAAACCGTAGACACCGGGGTTACCGTTGCGCTTGTTCTCCAGCAGCATGTCGGTCACACCACCGTAGGCAGACACAACAAAAATTCTGCCGTACAGGTGGTCGCCCTCGGCTCCCGCCAGGATGATATTGTCGCGCACCGCGGCGTAATCGCTCATCGACGTGCCGCCAATTTTTTCTACACTGTGTGACATCGTATTCTCCATTCGATCATTAAAAAGGACGTTTTCCGCGCGCTTTTTAACAATCAGTCAATGGGGTAAACGCCATTTTCATCGTGAACTTCCTTGCCACTCAGTGGCGGATTAAATACACAGGCCATTTTCATGTCTTCGCTGCCGCCGCGAAGCAGGTGCTTGTCGTGCTTGTCGAGGATATACAGCGTACCGGGTTCAATTTTGTAGATTTTGCCGTCTTCAACCGTTTCAATCTCGCCATTGCCCGACATGCAGTACACGGACTCAAGGTGATTCTGGTAGTGAATCGGCGTTTCGGTACCTGCAAGAATGGTGGTGATATGGAAAGAAAAACCCATATTGTCGTCTTTCAGCAGCATGCGCACACTTTGCCAATTGCCGCCGTCAACTTTGCGTTCTGAATTTTCACACTCTTCTAATGTTCTTACGATCATTACTCGGTTTCCAATTTCTTTAGTCGATACAACGGTCCGCCATTACGGCGGACCCAAATCGAGCCCGGGCGGGCCCGAACACAAGGCGGGATTAAGACGCTTTCTTAACGTCTTTCAACAACACTTCCGAAACGGCATCGGCGACGATATCCATGCCGCGAATCAGCTCGTCTTTGTCGATGGTCAGCGGGCAGAAACATTTTACGATATGCCCACGGTTACCACAGGTTTCAATTACCAGGCCTCGCTCAAAACAGGCGCGGGCGACTGCATCGGCAGTATCGCCATCGGCAAGGGCAATGCCCTGCATCATGCCGCGACCTTTAACCGCCGCGCGCGTAACGCCGTAGCGGTCAGAAATTTTCTTAAAGCGGTCGCGCACAATCGCCGACTTTTCGATGATCTCGTTAGAGAAGCTTTCATCTTTCCAGAAATGGCGGATGGCAGCCGCTGCGGTAACAAACGCGTGGTTATTACCACGGAAAGTACCGTTGTGCTCACCCGGTGCCCACACGTCCAGGTCGGGGCGCAACAATACAATTGCGCAGGGCAGGCCGTAGCCACTCAGCGACTTCGACATGGTCACAATGTCGGGCTTAATACCGCTGGGCTCAAAGCTGAAGAAGGTACCCGTGCGGCCGCAGCCGGCCTGGATATCATCCACAATCAACAGAATATCGTGCTTGCGGCACAGTTTTTCCAAGCCGCGCAACCAATCGCTATTGGCGACATTCAAACCGCCTTCACCTTGCACACACTCCACCAGCATCGCCGCCGGCAGATCGATACCCGACGACGGATCACTAAGCAGCTTGTCCATCATCTTGATGGTGTCGGCATCGCGACCGTGGTAACCGCAGAACGGCATACGCGAGATGTCGCCCAGCGCCACACCCGCACCGCCGCGGTGATGGCTGTTACCCGTTGCCGCAACACTGCCCAGAGTCACACCGTGAAAGCCGTTGGTGAACGATACAATGGTATTGCGACCGGTCACTTTGCGCGCCAGCTTCATCGCCGCTTCAACGGCGTTGGTGCCAGTGGGGCCAGTAAACTGGAAGGTGTACTCCATATCGCGCGGCTTGAGGATGTTCTCGTTAAACGCGTCGAGGAAGTCGGCCTTGGCGTCGGTGTGCATATCCAGACCATGGGTAATGCCGTCGCGCATGATGTACTCGACCAGCGCTTCTTTGAGCACTGGGTGGTTGTGGCCGTAGTTCAGCGTGCCCGCCCCGGCGAGAAAATCCAGGTATTTGTTGCCGTCAACATCGTACAGGTATTCACCCTGCGCCTTATTAAACGTTACCGGGAATGAACGTGCATAACACTGCACTTCTGATTCAAGCTGATCAAAAATAGTCATAATAATGTCCTCTTAGCATCCTTTAATGTTGTCGACCGCTATTGTTCTAAAGGGGGTCGAGGGAAGGGTCCGATGCGAAGCAACGCCTCGCTGTCGTGTTTTCCGTGGAAGTGGGCCTCGCGCTCGAACCAGATGTCGTGGTTCAGCTCGGTGTTCATATCCCGAGCGAAGCTGCGGAACAGTGCCCATGACGCCTCGTTGTCTGGCGTGATCGTCGTTTCTAAAAATCGCACATTGGCGCAGGCTGGCCGCTGCACAATTTCCTGCATCATTTTCTTCGCCAATCCCCGGCCACGTTGACCCTTATCAACCACAACCTGCCACACGAATACCGTGTCGGGCTTTGCCGGTGGAATGTAAGCGGAAATAAAGCCAACCAGTTGGCCGTTTTCTTCGACGGCAACCGAGGTTTCTGCAAAGTGGGTGCACTGCAGTAAATTGCAGTAGACCGAATTCGGATCGAGGGGGGGGCTGTTCGCCACCAATTGATTGAGTGGATAGCCATCTTCCGCCGTTGGTTGGCGAAAATTTAGCTCAAAAGCGTCCGCTGACGTCGCTTCATTTGATTTCAACACAATTTATTTGTGTTCATTGTAAACAGGGCGCAATAATGGGCAAAAATTAGACAATATTTGCCGTTTTCGGCCTGTTTATGAACTCAACCTCCCAAATAATTACTTAGTACACGAAGCATTATAACCTCGGCGCTGAACATTTTTCAAACAAAGGCTTAGAGAGCGATGCATTTTTGCCGCAAGCGCACTAAAATGGGCCGATTGCGAGGACATCCAACATGAAAGATGACGACAATATCGAAGAGGTTTTGATTGCTTTGCGGCGCGTTACCCGCGCCGTTGATTTGCACTCCAAGCACCTGATGAAGACCTCCGGCCTGACAGCGCCACAGATGCTGATTCTGCAAACTCTGCGCGACCAGGGCGACGCCATCATTTCCGATATCGCCAAGCAGGTGAGCCTGAGCCAGGCGACCGTTACCAGCATCATAGACCGGCTGGAAAAGCGCCAGCTGGTGGTACGGGAGCGCTCCAGCCAAGATAAGCGCAAGGTGTTTGCCTGCCTGACGGAGCAGGGCGCAGAGATTATTCGCAACGCGCCAACACCGCTCCAGGAATACTTCAAGCGGCAGTTCCGCGACCTGCAGGACTGGGAACAAATGCAGATCATCAGCTCACTACAGCGCGTTGCACAGATGATGGACGCGCAACATATTGATGCTGCACCGCTGCTGGATGTGGGCGCCATCGACCGCCAGAGTGAACATGAGCAACCGAGCTTTGGCTTCAATGAAAAATAGTCGCACGGCCGTTGTTCTTTTAGCCGTGCTGCTGGCCGCTTGCGGCAAGCCCGGCAACAAGGCGGTGATGCCATCATCCCCTGACTTAAAGACGCTCTATATTCAGAGTTGCTATAGCTGCCATAGTCGCGGCACTAAAGGAGCCCCTCGCAGCGGCAATGCCGAAGACTGGCGGCCGCGACTCGAAAAGGGCATGGATACCCTTCTGCAGCACACCGCGGGTGGCTTTAAGGCCATGCCAGCAAAAGGGATGTGCGGTAGCTGCAGTCGCGAAGACTATCGTGCGCTGATTACATTTATGGCCACGCCGCATCAAACCTCGCCTAACGCGGCCGAAAACGACTAAGCTAGAACCTCGTGGCGCTGATCTAGCGCCAATGCAAACACGTATTTTGATTTATAAGAACGTGCGCAGAGGACGCTGCTATGGAACTCCCCCACCCGATTCAAATTGGTATCAGTGCTTGCCTGCTCGGCGACCAGGTTCGTTATGATGGCGGCCACAAGCGCCTCCCTTTTGCTACCGATGAGCTCAGCCGACACTTCGACTTTGTAAAAGTCTGTCCCGAGCAGGCCATCGGTATGGGCGTACCGCGCCCAACCATCCGCCTGGTCGGCGACCCGGAGAATCCGCGCTTACAGGGTAGCAAGGAAGGCCCGGATCTGGATGTCACCGAGAAAATGCAGGTTTTCGCCAGCGACACGGCCGCCAAGCTCGGACATATCAGTGGCTATATTTTTTGCGCCAAGTCGCCCAGCTGCGGCATGGAGCGCGTTCCCGTTGTCTCTGAAACGGGTCAGGGCTTAGGCAAGGTCGGCGTGGGCATTTATGCTCGCAAGCTGATGGAAGCCTTGCCGCTACTTCCCGTAGAGGAAAATGGCCGCTTGAACGACCTGCCCCTGCGAGAGAACTTTGTACTGCGCGTTATCGCTTACTCGCGCTGGCAGGCCATACAGGCAGAGGGGCTGACGGTGGCCGCACTGCAGGAATTCCATCGCCGACATAAGTTTTTATTGCTCGCACACAACCAGTCGATCTATCGGCAGTTGGGGCCACTGGTAGCCGACACCCTTAGTGACAACCTAGAGAAAAGTGCCGACGAGTACATCCGCCGCTTTATGGACGCTCTGAAGAAACCCGCCAACCCCAAAAACCATCGCAACACGCTGATGCATATTCAGGGCTTTTTCAAAGACCACTTGGAAAAAGAGGACCGCGCACAATTAAGCAAGGTGATTGAGGACTACTCCAACGGCCTGCTGCCACTGCTGGTGCCACTGGAGATGCTGGCCATGTTTTTGAAAAAGTACCAAGTCGACTACTTATTGGATCAATACTATTTCGATCCGTATCCGCGCGACCTTAAATTGCGGGTGGGTCTGTGACAGCACTGGTCTGGTTTCGCAACGACCTTCGCAGCCTCGACCACGCCGCTCTCAGCGCCGCAGTGGCAGCCGGCCCCTGCCGGGCCATCTACTTCCTGTGCCAGGCGCAGCTCGACGAACACGGCATTGCACCGATACGTCGCCACTATTTGCGCCGCGCATTGCAGGCCTTGGCGGAACAGCTCGCCGCATTGGGAATACCCTTCGACATTATCGATGCGGCGCATTTTCGCCATGTTCCAAAGATGCTGGCGGACTACTGCCAGCAATACGGCATTGCACAAGTATTCGCGCATGAAGAGCTCCTGGTTGATGAAATGCAGCGCGATGCCGCCTGCAAGCGGGCGCTTTCAATTCCTTTGACGCTGCTTGATGATTGCCTGATTCATCCCAGCCTTGGTACCAAAGACGACGGCAGCGCCTATAAAGTGTTTACGCCGTATTCGCGCCGTGCCCGCCAGCGCTTGCGCGAGCACTTCCCACGCGTATTGCCGCGCCCCCAAGCGCAAGCGGCCGCTACGGCGACCACCCGCATTGAGGCCTTTGGCGAAGAGCGCGACTCCGACCCCTGGCCGGTGACAGAAAAGGCGGTGCTTGATCAACTTCGCGAATTCTGTGCCCAGCGCGCCGTCAAATACAGCGACCAGCGCAATTTCCCCGCTGTCGACGGCACCTCGCGCTTATCGGCGGCCTTAGCGCTGGGCGTTATCAGCCCCAGGCAATGTTTGGCGCGCCTGCAACTGGAGTGCGGCGAGGCCGTGTGGGACGCCAAGTCCAGTGCCGGAAACTGGTTTAATGAATTACTGTGGCGCGAGTTTTACCGGCAGGTGGCCTTCCACTTTCCCCAAGTGGTTAAGGGCCGCGCCTTTCAAGCCGATACCGAAAGACTACGCTGGCGCAACAAGCGCGAACACTTTGCCGCCTGGCAAGCCGGGGAGACCGGCTACCCGATCGTCGATGCCGGCATGCGTCAGCTCGCCCAGACCGGCTGGATGCACAACCGCTTGCGCATGGTCACCGCGTCGTTCCTGTGCAAACACCTCCACATTGACTGGCGCTGGGGTGAGCGGCATTTTCTCGAGCAGCTTATCGACGCCGATTTCGCATCAAATAATGGCGGCTGGCAGTGGGCGGCCTCCACCGGCACCGATGCCGTGCCTTACTTCCGCATTTTTAATCCCACCACGCAGAGTCAGCGCTTCGACGCCGATGGCGAGTTCATCAAGCAGTTTATTCCCGAACTGCGCGAGCTCTCCGGCAAGGCGCTGCACCAACCCGAAAATGTCGCCGGCTACCCCCAGGCGATTGTCGACCACAAAGAAAGTCGCGAAACCTGTTTAGCACTTTTTCAGGAAATTAGAGACTAAAGCCCGGCAAGCCCTGTTGAGACTTTAACGCTGGCGCCGTCACAGCGCGGTGTTCTATGCTAGAGAACCAACGACGACGCCACCATCGATTACCGGGAGAAGATGTGAAACTACTTCGACACAGTCTATTGATCGTTAGCGCCGCCATGAGCCTGTCGGCAGCCGCCATGTCCAATGCGCAAACCGTGAGCGAGGCGAAGACCGTCTTCGGCATCAGTGAGTATGTCTATATCGAAGAACTGGGAGTCCGCTACAAAGCCAAAATTGACACTGGTGCAGAGAGCGCCTCCATCAACGCCATTAACCCAAAAGTGAAGAAGGGGCGCGGCGACGAGCCCGACATGGTGCACTTCGACTTGGTACTGCCAAGTGGCGAGCTCAAATCCGTTTCGCAGCCATTGGAGAAACACATCCGTATTATTCGTCGGGCTGGCGACATGGATGAAGACGACAAATACTACCACCGCCGCCCAGTGCTTGAATTGACCCTGTGTATCGGCGGCACCTCTCGTAAAGTTGAAGTGAACCTGGCCGATCGCCGACAATTTTCAAAGGCCATGCTGGTCGGCTCTGACCCATTGATAGCCTTCAACGCGATTGTCGACCCCAGCGAAAAATACCTTCAAGACAAAAACGCCTGCGCAAAAAAGGCAAAAAAACTCGATAAGGAGAGCGCCGAATGAAAGGCGTCAAACTGCACGTTAAAGTGCTTGCCGCAGCCTTGCTGTTACTCGGTGCGGCGGCCACGGCCTGGCAGATTTTTGCGTTGAACATTCCGGTCAGCGCGGAGACCACCGAGCCGGTCTGGGTTATCGACACCAAAATCAGCTTTAACGCGCGGGAAAAAACGCCAGTGAAGGTGCAGATGTATCTGCCACCAAGCTGGAGTAAATTCATCACCCTTGATGAAAGCTTCATCGCTCGCAACTACGGGGTGAACATCGATGAACTAGAACAGAACCGGCGTGCGGTGTGGTCGGCACGCCGCGCCGAAGGCCAGCAGCAACTGTTCTACCGGCTGATGCTGACCCAGCGCAGCAATACGCGCCTGTCGAATGAAGAACCCGGCCCCCAGTTTCGCGAGAGCCCCAATCTCAAAGGTGTTGAAAAAGTGGCCGTTGAGGCCCTGCTAAAACCCATTCGCGAACATTCCGCCGATATTGAAACCTTTATTCGCGAAGCCATTAAGCTGATTAATGACAGCAGCAACGACAATGCGCGGCTGTTGCTGCGCAACGACTATTCTCAGCTGAGCAAGTCCCGCGTACTTGAGCTGTTGCTGTCTTCGGCCCACATTCCCGTTGAGCAGGTGCACACCCTGCGCCTGTTGAGCAGCGGTACCCAACAGCCCGAGCTGTGGATGCGCAGCTACAATGGCCAGCGCTGGCTGTACTTCAATACCGAAACCGGCGTCTTTGGCCTGCCCGATGACCGCATTGTGTGGTGGACGGGACGCGACCCGCTGGTGAAAGTGGATGGCGGCCGACAGGTTAAGGTGGAAATCAATTCAACCCGACAAACCATGAACTCCATCATGCTGGCGCAGAGCATTAATGAAAGCCGCCAGGAAAACAGCTGGGCGCTGTCGATGTACAGCCTGCCACTGCAGTCTCAGCAGACCTTTGAAATTATTCTGATGATTCCCATTGGGGTGATGTTGATCCTGTTCCTGCGCAACATTGTCGGCATTGAAACACTGGGCACCTTCACCCCCGTGTTAATCGGCTTGGCCTTCAGGGAAACGCAGGTGGTGTGGGGCATCATCCTCTTCACCACCATTTCTGCCCTAGGCCTGGGGCTGCGTTCCTACTTGGAGCACTTGCACCTGCAGTTACTGTCGCGGCTTTCGGTCGTGCTGACCTTCGTCGTCATTGTAATGGCGCTGATCAGTGTGCTCGGCCACCAGCTGGGGCTCGACCGCGGCCTGTCGATTGCGCTGTTCCCAATGGTGATCCTGACCATGTCGATAGAGCGACTGTCGATCGTCTGGGAGGAGCGGGGCGGACTGCACAGTCTAAAAGTGGGCATCGGCACCCTGATAGCGGCTACGCTGGCCCACTTGATGATGAGCTACGCACCGTGGATTTATTTCGTGTTTACCTTCCCCGGCGTGTTATTGATGCTAATGGCGATTATGCTGGCCATGGGCCACTACCGAGGCTATCGCATCAGCGAGTTATTCCGCTTTAAAGCAATGCTTAAGGACGGCCAATGACCTCGCTATTCAAAACCTGGAAGACCCTTCGCGAGAAGGGGATTATGGGCATCAACGAGCGCAACTCAGACTATGTGTTGCGCTATAACGCTCGCCACCTTTACCCCTTGGTCGACGACAAAATTCTCACCAAGCAAAAGGCGATAGACAACGGCATTCATGTGCCGCCCATGTACGGCATCATTGATTCCGAGAAACAAATTAGCCGGATTCGCGACATTATCGGCAGCCACCGTGACTTCGTCATCAAGCCGTCTCAGGGTGCTGGCGGCGATGGCATTATGGTGATCGCCGATCAATTCGAGGGCTATTACCGCAGCGCCGGGGGCCGCTTACTCAGCCTTGAGGATATTGAATTCCACCTGTCGGGCATACTCTCGGGAATCTATTCCCTCGGGGGTCATCGCGATCGCGCGCTAATCGAGTACCGCGTGATCCCCGACCCTATCTTCAGTGCCATCAGCTACGAGGGCGTGCCCGATATTCGCATCATCGTGCTCAAAGGCTATCCCGTTCTGGCGATGTTGCGCCTGCCCACCCGCCAGTCTGGCGGCAAGGCCAACCTCCACCAAGGCGCCATTGGCGTCGGCGTTGATCTGGCCACCGGCATCACCCTCGACGGCACCTGGCTGAACAAAAAGATTCAAACCCACCCCGACACCACCAACCCCGTTCGCGGTGTTGAACTGCCGTTTTGGGAGGGCTTTATTTCCCTGGCAACGCGCTGCTATGAGCTGACCGGCCTGGGTTATATCGGAGTTGATATGGTGCTGGATAAGGATCTGGGCCCTATGATGTTAGAGCTCAATGCGCGGCCGGGGCTCAACATTCAAATCGCCAACGACACCGGCCTATCGGCGCGCTGCCAAGCCGTCGAGGCCGAGATAGAGCGCTTGGCTAAACAAGGGCTGCACAACCCGCCGCCAGAACAGCGCCTTGCGTTCTGCCAGAGCACCTTTGCCAACGCGCAGTGCGCTGCCCTAGCGAAAGAACTCGCGGAGCAACGCGCCGCACAAGAGGCGGCCGATGAAGAAGCGGCCATCCGTGCAGCCAGCAAACCGGGCGCAGACGACCCCTCGGTCGATGCCGGCATTCGGGTGCCCCAGTCAGGCAATCCACCGCCGGCCCGACAGTAGCGGCCATCGGCCCCTATGCAACCGCCTGCTCCAGAATCTCGCGGCTTTCCTTTGGCGTTATCGCGCGATTTTCACCCAGCTTGACCATGCCGTGCGCTTCCAGCTGCGCAACAATTGCATCGATCGCAGCCGCTTTGTCAGCGCCGTGCTCAGTGAGCTGCGTGGCAACCCCCAGACTGTGATAAAAGTGCTCAATCGCGTCGATGCAGCGTTCAGCGAGATCTTCAGAATCTGCCAAGCCAAAGACATTGCGCGCCATTTGCTCCAGTTTGTCGCGCTTGACGGCAATTTGATGGCGCAACAATGAGGGTTGCACAATGGCCAGTGAACGACCGTGATCCACCCCATAGAGGGCGGTAAGTTCGTGGCCGATCATATGGGTAGCCCAGTCCTGCGGTACACCGCTGCCAATAAAACCGTTCAACGCCTGGTTGGCAGCCAGCATCAAGTTGGCCCGCCAGCTGTCATCATCGCGCTCAGCGTAACGCTCGCCCAGGCTTTTAAGCGTTCTGAGCAGTGCTTCCGCATAGCCTTCCTGAACCATTGCCTCGGTGGGTAAGGTCAAATATTGCTCACACGTATGCACCCAGGCATCGACCAGGCCATTGGCAAGCTGGCGCTCGGGGAGCGTCTTCATCACGTCGGGGTCGAGCACGGCAAAACCGGGTTGAACCGCTGGCGACATAAAATTCAACTTATCGCGGGTCGCCTTTTTCGTAATCACCGAGCCACCGTTAGACTCTGAGCCCGTCGCGGGCAGGGTCAGCACGGCGCCAATCGGCAGCGCTTGTTTTACCCGGTGTTTGCCCAGCAAGATATCCCAGCCCTCGCCGTCATACAGCGCGGCGGCGGCAACATATTTAGCGCCGTCAATAACCGAGCCTCCACCGACCGCCAGAATATAATCCAGACCACTGTCTTTTACTTGAGCTACCGCTTTGTCCAGGGTCTCAACCGTCGGGTTGGGTTCGACCCCGGCGAACTCCTGCCACTGATGCTCGGCTAAGGCGCTAACCACCTGCTCATACACACCGTTGGTCTTTATCGAGCCACCACCATAGAGCAGTAAAACCTTGCGATCAGCGGGAATAGCGTCGGCGATACGGGCAATCTGGCCCTGACCAAAATGAATTTGAGTTGGGTTCACAAACGAAAATTTCATACTAAACCTCATTGATAACACAGGGAGTCGCGCCAACAGCAGCGCCACCATACGATGTACAATACGAGCTATTAATGGGAATAAAAACCGCAATTACTGGATTTTATTTGCCTATTCCTGCCAAAATGCAAAAAACACCCCACAAGCAATAATTCTATGAATACGATTAGTGAGCTGCTTCAGCGCTATATCAGCAGCCAATCGCTGGATACATTGGAAGGCAGTTGTAGCACGATCATTCCCGGTGTTCACATCTACCGGGCAAGCCGCGGCAGCGCGCGCCAACCCTTTGTGTATCAGTCTGGCATTATTGTGATGGCCCAGGGCCGCAAACGCATTTATCTCAACGGCCAGCAAGTAGACTACGGCCCCGGCCGCTACCTAGTGCAAGGTGTACCGCTGCCACTCGAGTGCGAAGCACATAGCGACGGCAACTTACCCTTGCTGGGCATATCCATCAGCATTAATCCCGCATTGCTTCAGGAGCTCATTGACGCCACACCCAGCCTCGGCCAAAAGCGCGGCGATAGTGGCGACTGCGGCCTAAGCTCCGACCGTTTAAGCCCGAATATGAGCGACACGCTCAAACGCTTGCTCGAGGCCCTGCTTAGCCCTCAGGACGCACAGGTTCTGGGGCCGGCAATTGTTCGAGAGTTTATCTACCGAATACTGATTGGCCCGAAGGGGCATGTACTCACCGAGCTTGCTCAACACGATGGCCACTACGCACGCGTAGCGCGGGTATTGGTGCATATGCACCGGCATTATGCCGAAGACCTGAATGTCGATGCCCTGTCTGACTATGCGGGAATGAGTCCCTCGAGTTTTCATCGCGCCTTTCGCCAGGTGACCCGAGAAACACCCCTGCAATACTTAAAGAAACTGCGCCTGAGCAAGGCGAAAGAACTAATGGCCAACGAGGGACGGCGCGCAAATGAAGCCGCAATACTGGTCGGCTACCGCAGCCCCTCGCAATTCAGCCGCGAATTCAAACGCCATTTTCAGCAGGCACCGGCGCGTATGCTCAGCCAACGTTCGGCGTAGCGATACCCGCTATTGAGGGCGCAGCCCGGTTTTTTCGACGCGCTGTGATTTACTGAATATCACCAGTGCCAAGCCACCAATAATTGCCGCCGACACCAGCAAAAAGTGCAGGGTGAAAGGCTCGGCAAGTAGCAAAATACCGCCCAATGCCGTCATTAGTGGCACGCTCAGCTGCACACTTGCCGCCGTTGTCGCCCGGAGCGCCGGCAGTGCGGAATACCATACGATATAGCCCAGCGCCGAAGCGCCCGCGCCGGATAGCAGGGCGTATACAACACCCTCTGCGCCTAACCGGGGCGGCTCAACGGCCCACATCGCCAGGCTAAGAAGCGCGGCAAAAGGCAGGGAGTAGAGGAAGTTGTGCGCAGAGATCACGCGCGGATCGCCCACCCTTCGCCCCAGCAAAGAGTAGACTCCCCACGCCGCGCCCGAGATCAACATAATGAGGTAAGCCAGCAGCGAGGGGGCGCCCTCTAATGCGCCCGTGGCACTGGGCAGCATGAGTGCCAACAGACCACCGTAGGCAAGGAGCAAACCCAGCCATTGCAAGCCGTTAAAGCGCTCCCCGCGGTAGAAGCCGTAGCCGATCATCACCGTTTGCACCGCGGCAAATAGAATCAGGGCACCCGCGCCAGCGGATACTCGAGCGTAGGCATAGGAAAACGCCGCGGCATACGCAAACAATACAAAACCGGAGATAACGCGCGCGGATACCGGGGGAGAGACGTCGCGATGGGGAATGTTGCGCACCGCAATAATCGCCCACAACATAGCGGCTCCCGACAGCAGGCGCAGCGCTGTAAAACTGGCCGCATCTATCGTGCCGCCCAACAACGCCGCACGACAAATAAGCGCATTGCCGGTAAAGGCCAACATCGACAGGGCGGTGAAAACAGCGATACGAAGCGGCGACATAAAACGGTCCACAAAGCGCGGGAAAGAAAGAGTATGAAGGGGCGTTTCGCTGATGCATAGGCGACTTTAGTCGCCACATAGCCGCGTCGCTAAGCCAGCGCGACTGGGCCGCGCTGGCGGGGTCAAACTAACTGGCGGAAGCGCTTAGCGGGCGGCGCGCTCTTGCTCAATAAGCTGCTCAGCCACCTTCAACATATTGGCTTTGCTGCCTGCTGCGCGGCCAGTAACCCGGTATTTGCCATTGACGATCAACTCCGGGGTACCCGCGATACCGTAACTACGCGCACGGGAATCGGCTTGCCGTACCTGGCTCTTCACACCAAAGGAGTCAAAGGTTTTACGAAAGGTCTCGGCATCAATATTGCTGTGCTCAAGAAACAGTTTTTCAATCGCATCGCGATTTCGCAGCGGATTTTTCTTAAGGTTGATCTCGTCAAACAGCGGCTCGTGCACCTGGTCGAGAATGTTCAGCGCTTTGGCGGTGTAAAAGGCCTGAGCATGCAGCACCATTAAGTCGTTCCACATTGCCGGTGACTGCACAAACGCCACATCCTCAGGCAACTGTTTCGCCCACGCGCTCACCATAGGCTCGAAGTCAAAACAGTGGCTACAGCCGTACCAAAAAACTTCCACGACTTCGATTTTATTCGCATCGGATGTGCGCACCGGCTGGGCAATACGGACAAAGCCTTCGCCGTTAACCGCTGTGGCTGGTGGCGCGGTGCGCGTTTCAGCGGTCGTTTTAGCAGCAACCTGGGCGGTCTGCCCGCCTGCCGCATCACCATTGCTACAGGCCGATACCAACAGCGTCATCAGGCCAAACAGATACATTGAGATGTGTTTCTTCATCATTCCCATCCTAGTTACTTATGCGAGTCGAGTGCGCGATGCCGATAGAGTGTATCAGACACGCCGACGGCTGTGCGGTTCCTACAGCTCAACAATTCAACGGCGAAAAAAAAGGCGGCTATTGCCGCCTTTCACAAACTCTGCACGCCTTAGTTATGCAGACCTTGAATGAAGTTTGAGACCGCTTCAATCTCGGCATCGCTCATTTTGAAAGCGATCATGCGCATGGTCTTCGCTTCGCCGTCATTGTCGCGACCTTCGCGTCCATCCATTGCTGCACGGAAAGCCTTAAGCTGCGCTGCGGTGTAGTCAGCGTATTGGCCGCTTAATTTGGGGAAGCCTGCTGCTGCCATCCCTGCACCCGTAGGAGAGTGACAAGCAGAGCACGCTGGAATACCGCGCTCGGCAATGCCGCCACGGTATATCGCTTCGCCTTTTTTAACCAGCGCCGGATCCGCTTGGCCAACAGAGCCTGTCTGGCTCGCGTAGTAAGCGGCGATATCGGCAATGTCCTGATCGCTCAGGTTGTCGGTCTGGCCGGCCATCATTGGCACAGGACGCGCACCCGACTTGATGTCATGAATTTGCTTGATCAGGTAGCGCTCACCCTGGCCAGCCAATTTCGGAAAGGTGGGTGCCGGGCTGTTGCCGTCTTGACCGTGACAGGCGGCGCATGAGGCAGATTTTGACTTGCCGGCAGCAGCGTTACCTTCCACAGCCACCGCAACATTACTCAGCAGCAGGGAAGCAAGAAAAACTAGCAAAGGTTTGTTCATGATCACTTACTCTTTAAAAACAGAAGTTCTAGCGCGCCTTACTTGGCCGTCGCCATATACTCAATCAGCGCTTGGAAGTCGGCATCGCTGCAATCAAAGCACAAACCCATTGGCGGCATAGCGTTCAAGCCTTCACGAGCGTGTTTTACGAGCGTTTCCATTCCCTTTTCCAAACGCGGAGTCCAGGCGGCAACATCACCAGTTTTCGGCGCGCCATTGGCACCAAAACCGTGACAGGCGTAACACGACTTCTTGTAACGCGCCTCGACATCGGCGTTGGCACTAGCGGCTACGCTGGTAATGGCAAGAAGTACTGCGAATAAGCATTTTTTCATGGTTTACCCTCTCTTCTGACCGGCGCCCGCGATGAAAGCTGCGACACGCTGGGTGATGACCCCCAGTAAAAACTGCGGCATTATACACAACAAGCCCGAGTCTGGGCCATTTTTTGGCTCCCCCAGACTTGCTATGCACCGCATTACTCCCCCGGATATTTTATGCCCAAGGCCAATTCTGTTAATTACCGCCGTGCCGTCTACATGAAAAGTGCACCCAAACTTGCCCAATGCCCCGAAGACAGCGGCGCGGAGGTCGCATTTGCCGGCCGTTCGAACGCAGGCAAGTCGAGTGCCATTAATCGCTTGACGGAAAACAGCAAGATGGCCAAGACCAGTAAAACACCAGGTCGTACCCAGCTTATCAACTTTTTCTCTGTGAACGAACAAGACAGCATGCGACTTGTTGACCTACCCGGCTACGGTTTCGCCAAAGTGCCGCTGAAGGTGAAGCAAGAATGGGAGCGCAATCTGGAGTATTACCTGCAGCACCGCCAATCACTGCGCGGCCTGGTGCTAATGATGGATATTCGCCACCCGCTCACCGACTTCGACACCACCATGCTGAATTGGGCCCACCAGGCGGGGATGCCGGTTCGCATCCTGCTGACAAAGGCCGACAAACTCAAGCGCGGGCCGGCGATGTCGACCCTACTACAAGTGCGAAAAGCCCTTCAGCCCTACGGCGGGCTGGTAAACGCGCAGCTGTTTTCAGCACCGCGTGGCGACGGTCTGGATGACCTTCGCGAACAGCTCGACGTGTGGCTAACCGCTCGCTTTGAAGAAGACGAGGAGCTCGACGAGCTCGACTGAGACCCGGCGCTAGTGCGCCTCGTCCCAGTTATCGCCACTGCCCACTCCTACCTCTAACGGTATAGCCAGCTCGGCAGCGCTCTCCATCAACGCGACAACACGCTCCTGAACGCTATCGAGCTGATCCTCGGCAACCTCAAGAATCAGTTCGTCGTGAACCTGCATAATCATTTTCGCGTCGGGCTGCTGCTCGCTCAGATAGGCATCCACGGCGATCATTGCCCGCTTGATAATATCAGCAGCAGTGCCTTGCATGGGGGCATTGATTGCCGTGCGCTCGGCAGCCTGACGCCGCTGGCCATTGCGCGCGTTAATTTCCGGCAGGTGCAGGCGGCGGCCGAACAGGGTTTCCACATAACCTTTTTCCGCCGCGAGCGCGCGGGTATTGTCCATATACTCTCTGACACCCGGATAGCGCTCAAAGTAGCGGTCGATATATTGCTGGGCCTCGTTGCGCCCGATATGGAGCTGGCGCCCCAGGCCAAAGGCCGACATTCCGTAGATCAGCCCAAAGTTAATGGCTTTGGCGTTGCGGCGCTGCTCATCGCTCACAGCGTCTAACTCCACACCGAATACCTCGGCAGCGGTGGCGCGGTGAATGTCCTCACCATTTTTAAAGGCGTTGATCAGGCCCTCGTCACCAGAGAGGTGGGCCATTATGCGAAGCTCGATTTGCGAATAGTCCGCCGCCAGTATTTTGTAACCCTGCGGCGCCACGAAGGCCTTTCGTATGCGGCGGCCTTCGGCACTGCGAATGGGAATGTTCTGCAGGTTCGGGTCAGACGACGACAAGCGCCCGGTAGCGGCAACAGCCTGATGGTAGGAGGTATGCACGCGCCCGGTTTGCGGGTCGATCAACTGCGGCAGCTTGTCGGTATACGTCGACTTCAGTTTCGCCAACCCGCGGTAATCGAGAATAACTTGCGGCAGGGGGTAGTCGTGAGCCAGCTCAACGAGCACTTCTTCGGCCGTAGACGGCGCACCCTTGGGCGTTTTGCGGATGACGGGGATTTCCAGTCGCTCAAACAGAATTTCACCCAGCTGCTTGGGCGAGGACAAATTAAACTCGCCACCGGCAATGTCGTAGGCCTGCTGCTCCAGCTGCTTGAGCTTGTCGGCAATCTCCATGCTCTGCACCGCCAACATGTCTCGGCTGATCAGGGCGCCGTTGCGCTCGATCCGTGACAGCACTCCCACCAAGGGCAATTCAATATCCCGGTACACGGAACCAAGGGATGGCGCCTCGCTGAGCTTGGGCGCCAGGGCCTGATGCAAGCATAGGGTGATGTCGGCATCCTCAGCGGCGTAGGGGCCGGCTTGCTCGAGTGCGATTTGATTAAAACTAAGCTGCTTAGCGCCTTTGCCCGCAATGTCTTCAAAGTGAATGGTTGACTGGCCCAGGTATTTCAACGCCAGGCTATCCATATCGTGACGACTGCCCGTGGAATCCAGCACATACGACTCAAGCATGGTGTCTTCGGCGATACCCCGCAGGGTAATGCCGTGGTTCGCCAAGACATTCGCATCGTACTTAAGGTTTTGCCCCAGCTTGGCGACCTTGGCATCTTCCAACAAAGGCTTTAACGCGCCGAGCACGCGCTCTTCACTGAGCTGCGCTGGCGCGTCGATATAGTCGTGGCCAAAGGGCACATAGGCCGCCTCGCCGGGCTCAATGGCAAAAGACACCCCAACCACCCGCGCCTGCATATAATTCAGACTGGTTGTCTCGGTATCGAAGGCGAACAATGCCGCTGCGCTCAGTCGATCCAGCCACTGCTGAAAACTCTCTTCGTCGAGAATAACGCTGTACTGCTTTTCCGAGGAGTTACCAGGCTGATCGTCGCCTACCTCGGCTGCAGCTGCCCCCTCATTGCGCTGCAGCTCGTCGACCCAACCTTTAAACTCCATGTCGCGAAACAGCGCCAATAACTGCTCATTGTCGACGCTACCCGGCTGAAGATCCGCCACCGCAACATCGAGCGCCACATCGCACTTAATCGTGGCCAGCTCGTAGGACAACTCAGCCGCCTCGCGCGAGGCCTCTAACTTTTTCGCCAGGCTCTTCGCGCCGCGAATGGATAGGTCCGCAACCTCATCTAGCCGGGCATAGATATCTTTTATGCCACCCAGGGCCTGCAGCAGGGCCAGGGCGGTTTTTTCGCCAACGCCAGCCACGCCCGGAATATTGTCGACTTTGTCCCCCATTAGCGCGAGGTAGTCGATAATCAGCGAGGGTGGGATACCAAATTTTTCGGCGACGGCAGCCTCATCCATTTTGGTATCGGTCATGGTATTCACCAACGTGACATGGGCATTCACTAGCTGCGCCATATCCTTATCTCCGGTCGACACCACCACCGGCCGCTCTGCGCCCGCCTGGGCCGCCAGGGTGCCAATCACATCGTCGGCTTCCACACCATCGATCACCAGTCTCGGCAAACCCATGGCGTCGACAATGTCGTGAATAGGTTGAATTTGCGCCCGCAGGTCGTCCGGCATCGGTGGGCGGTTGGCCTTGTAGTCGCTGTACATGTCGTCGCGAAAGGTTTTGCCCTTGGCGTCAAATACCACGGCAATGGGGCTATCGGGGTAATCCTTCTGCAGGCGGCGCAACATGCTGATAACCCCTTTCACCGCACCGGTGGGCTGCCCTTTGGAATTGGTCAGCGGAGGCAAGGCATGGAAGGCCCGGTATAAATAAGAAGAACCGTCTACCAGTACAAGAGGGGTTGTCGCAGTCATTGTCGAAATATTCATTGCCAGCCGAAGAAGCCGCGAGTGTATCACGAAGCCAGAAATCGAGTGACCCACATAGCAAGACCAAGTGTTACCGAAAATCTCCCCAGGTAACACCCAAATACCCTTATGAACAGTGCATTACACCAATATGAACAAAATTTAAGCATATTGAGTCGTCGGCAATGTGTTACCTTACGTAACACAAGGTGACAACAGCATCTTGTTCCGGGGCAACAGCGCCCCACAGAGGAGAAAGAGAGATGAAAAAGCTAAGCAGCGCAGTACTACTTTTGATTGCCAGCACCGCAGCGTTTGCCGCTGACGAGGACACGGCGTCGGGCGCGCCGCTGGTATTAGCCTACAGTGAAGCCACCGCAAGTTATGCACCGGAGAATACGGCTGTTAACAACACCGTTAATGCCGAACGCGTACTGGCAAACACACTGGATGTGGTCTCAGCCTCACTGAGCGTAGCACTGGACAACTTCGAAGCGCCGTCACTGCCTGACGCCAAAAATCTCGACCAGTAAACGCTAAGGACTTGCGACCAAACAGCTCGCAAATGCCTCACCAAGCTGGCGGTAAAAGCCCATAAAGCCGCCAGCTGTCGTGGTCTCACCCGCCATCGGGTCCAGCTCGACAACCGGCACGTCCAGCCCCTGCGTCAACACCCTCAACATCGCGGCAGGATATTGCGGCTCGCGAAATACACACTGTATCTCACCCGCCTGCAATTGCTCGCGCAACTCGGCCAGGTGTCGCGCTCCCACCATACGGCCCTCACCACCCGACAGCACCAGCCCGCCACGCAAATCATAGCGAGCCTCAAAACGGGAAAAGCCGTCATGCAAAAACAGATAGCGCTGATCACCTGCTCGCTGCAAGCGGGACGCTAATGATTTGTCATACAGGCGCAGGGCAGAAGTGAGGCGCGCCGCGTTGGCATGGAAGTATGCACTGCGACTGGGCACCCGATCTGACAGCAGCTTAGCGATGCGCCGCGCCATATAGTGAATTTGCTCAACATCCAGCCAGTAGTGGGCATCAACATCGCCGGGCTGGTCATCCGGATACAGAGCAACCGCATGGTCAAAGCGGCGGATGGGCTTGCTTAGGTAGTGCTCCAACGCGGGCCCAAACCACAGCACCATATCCGCTTTAGCCAAACGGCCGAGGTCAGAGCTGCGCAACTGAAAATCGTGAGGTGACGTCGCGGCAGACTGCAGCAACGCAACCTCGGCGGCATCGCCGGCAATGTCGGCCACCAACAACTGCAGCGGCTTAACGGTAGTAATCAGTTGCAAGGACGACGCGTAAGCCGGTACAGAAATACAGCAAAAACACAGCAATATCAGCCAGCAGCGGCGCATGATCGACAGTAACCTCAACGTCAGGTGGTGTAACAGAAAGAAAATTGAAATATTATAACATTATTATTTCTACTAGGTGCTGACCAATGCCTACCGAGGCACCCGAGCAACATCACAACCATCAACATTGCATTGATGAAGCCCTGCAGCGTGCGCGCCAGATATGTGCCGCCCGCGGTGCACGACTCACGCCGATTCGCGAGCATGTTCTCAGCCTGATCTGGGAGAGCCACAAACCGGTGGGCGCCTATAGCTTGCTGGAGTCGCTCGACGCACAAAGCGAGCGTCGCAGCACACCCCCCACCGTCTATCGCGCCTTGGATTTTTTACTGGAGCAGGGGCTGGTTCACCGCATTGCGTCGCTCAACGCCTTTGTCGGCTGCGCGGACCCAAGCCATCGACACTCCGGGCACTTCCTCATTTGCCGGCACTGCAATACCGCCATTGAACTCGACGCCGAGGCGATCGATAGCGCCATCCGCCACGCCGCCGAGGGGCGCGGCTTCCACGCAGAAGAGCAGTGCGTAGAGGTTGTCGGCAGCTGCCAGCGCTGCCAGGAGCAACCCGAGAGTGCGTGACGGCCAACTTCTGCAGCTTGAAAAGGTGTCACTTAGCCTCCGCCAGCAAACCCTGCTGTCAGAGATCGACCTGAACCTGGCGAGGCGAGAAATCATGACAATTATCGGCCCGAATGGCGCCGGTAAAAGCACCCTGCTGCGTATCGCCCTGGGCCTGCAGCGCCCCGATAGTGGCAGCGTGACGCGCGCCCCAGGCCTGCGCATTGGCTATATGCCGCAGCGCCTGAGCATCAATCCACTGATGCCGATCAGCGTTAGTCGCTTTTTACGCATGTCGCAGCAGCGGCGCTGCAGCATCAAGCAAGCGCTGTCCCGCACGGGCATTGCCCACCTGGCTGACCGGCCACTCCACGATATCTCCGGCGGTGAAACTCAGCGGGTGCTACTTAGCCGCGCACTGCTCGCCGAGCCCGAGCTATTGGTACTCGACGAGCCGGCTCAAGGGGTGGACATCACCGGCCAAACCGAACTCTACGAGTTGATTGGCGAGCTGCGAGATCAGCTGGGCTGCGCAGTGTTGATGGTTTCTCACGACCTTCACTGGGTAATGGCGCAGACCGACACCGTTATTTGCCTCAATCAGCACGTTTGCTGCCACGGACACCCAGAGACGGTTAGCAATGATCCGGCTTATTTATCACTTTTCGGCCGTCGGCATGCCGAGGCGATTGCCCTCTATCAGCACGACCACGATCACCGCCACGACATGCATGGCGAAGTTGTAAGGGAGAAGGGCGGCGGCCCCTGCCATCATGACTGATATTTTACTCAACGCACTGGCGGCCGGACTGTTATTGGCGCTGGTGTGCGGCCCCCTTGGCACGCTGGTCACATGGCAGCGCATGGCCTACTTTGGCGACACTCTTGCGCACTCGGCACTATTGGGGCTCGCGCTCGGCTTAAGCTGGCAAATACGCTTGGAGTGGGCGGTGTTACTCGCCTGCACCGGCATCGCCGTGCTGCTGTTCGCCCTGCAGTTGTGGCGCGACACCGCCCTGGACAGCTTACTGGGCATTCTCTCCCACACCAGCCTGGCACTGGGCTTGGTAGCGCTGTCATTTATGGATGGCCCGGCATTTGATCTCAATAGCTTTTTATTCGGCGACTTGCTGGCGGTAATGCCAGAAGATTTGCGCTTACTGGCGGGCATCGCCACCGTTGTATTGCTATTACTGGGCTGCTACTGGCGCGGCCTGGTAGCGGTAATCGCTCACGCCGAGTTAGCGGCTATAGAGGGCCGCAATGTGAACGCCCTGCGCCTTTTATTGATGCTGCTGATTGCCGCAACCGTCGCGGTCGCGATGAAGGTTGTCGGTGTGCTGCTGATCACCGCGATGCTCATTATTCCCGCATCGGCGGCAGGCAGATTATCCCGCAGCCCTGAGCAGTGTGCGGTAATTGCGATTTTATGCGGCGTCGCAGCGGTGGCCTCAGGGCTGGCAGCCGCCTGGACGTGGGACAGCCCAGGCGGGCCAAGCGTTGTCTTGTGCGCAGCACTGATCTTCGTTGCGGCGCAGTTTAGCCGCGGCTTTCGTCAGGCATAAAAAAACGCCGACTCGCGGCGTTTTTAGCGCTGTTGCTTCTACCCTAATAATGCTCGCGGATCGTCAGGAAGCTGCGCTTCATCTTACTGATGTCTAGCGGCGCCCTGAAAAAGCCAAGGGAATGCCCCTGAGGATTGACTAAGGCTACGTTGGCGCTGTGATCCACCATGTAATCGTCACCGCCGCCCGGCACTTTGGCGAAGGGGATATTCAACGCCGTGGCAAAACGGTGGATCTCGAGAAAATCCCCCGTGATCCCGCGAAATGACGGATGAAAAAACGCTAAGTAGCTGCGCATTTGCTCGGGCGTATCCCGGGCCGGATCAACACTGGCCAGCCAAATTTGAGTGTTCGCCTGAACGTCCGGTTCCAGCTCCTGATACAGCAGCTTGAGCTGAGCCAGGGTGGTGGGGCAGATATCAGGGCAGTAAGTAAAACCGAAGAAAATCAGATTCCACTGGCCTTTGAGGGCCTCCGGGGTCAGCGTTTTCCCCTGTTCATCGAGCAAACTAAACCCGGGAATCATGCGCGGGTTCTCATAGAGGTAGGCCCCCTGATCACGCAGTTCGTCTTTGGTCATCACCCGTGCTTTGGTGAAGGCGTAAAAGAAACCCGCAACCAAGCTGCCGGCAATCAGCACAATTATTAATACCGTTAGACGTATGCCGCGCCGCTGCTTATTTGTCGCTTCCGTGGCCTCACTCATAGCCAGACACCTCGTAAATGATCGTTGCGGGCAGCATATAATGATCCAGCAACATAACAATAAACAGGGCCATCAAGTAAATAATGGAGTACTTGAAGGTCGCCATCGGCGCTTTCGGGTCATTGCCGCGCAGCAGCACGATAGCCCAGTAAATAAAGCCCGCCCCCAAACAGATCGCCCCCAACAGGTACAACATGCCGCTCATTCCAGTGGCGAAAGGTAGCAGCGTAACCACGAACAACAACAGGGTGTAGAGCAGGGTATGCAATTTGGTGTAACCAATGCCGTGGGTCACCGGCAGCATGGGGATATCGACCTTGGCGTAATCATCGCGCCGGTGGATCGCTAGCGCCCAGAAGTGTGGCGGCGTCCACACAAAGATAATCAGCACCAGCAGCAGAGCATGCCCGTGAATCTCACCGGTAACCGCCGTCCAGCCTAGTAGCGGCGGCGCCGCACCAGCAATACCACCGATGACGATATTCTGTGGTGTCGCGCGCTTTAAATACAGGGTATACACCACGGCGTAACCGAGCAGCGAGGCGAGGGTCAACCAAGCCGTCAGGGCATTGATTTCAACTAACAGGATCGCCATTCCTGCAACCCCAAGAACCGCAGCAAAGATCGCCGCATTAACCGTTTTCAAACGCCCCTGCGCAATCGGCCGGTTGTGGGTACGCGCCATTATGAGATCGATACGGCGATCCACCAAGTGATTGACCGCCGCCGCGGCCGCCGCACACAAGCCAATACCCAGGTTGCCAAACACCAACACCCGCCATGGCACCATACCGGGGACCGCCATAAACATACCGATGATCGATGTCAGCAGCATGAGAAAGACGACATTCGGCTTACACAGCTCGTAGTAATCGCGCCAACTCACCGCCGACGATTGCGGCTCGGCCTCGGCGACATTTTCCCGACTCATACTCGTACACCCCCACGGTTTACCGTTGCGGTAAACACGCAATAATTCATTGTCACCATTACCAATAGCAGTAGCGCGCCAACCAGGTTATGCGTCACCGCCACAGCAATGGGGAAGTTAAATACTATATTGCTAATACCCAAAAGCACCTGGGCTACGAGCACGGCAAGCATGACCACCGACAGACGTTTCGCAGGCGCCGTCGCCAAGCCGCGCAGTTTCACAAACAAAAACAGCAAGTACAGGCTCGTTATGATCGCGCCGATGCGATGGCTGACATGGATGGCCACCCGCGCGTCGTTGTCCAGCACGCCACCAAGGTAGTTCGGCCCAACCTGCTGAGCGATATTAAAGCCATTGGCAAAGTCCATCGGCGGCAACCACGCGCCCTGGCAGCGCGGAAAGTCGGGGCAGGCAATGTCGGCGTAGTTGGACGTGGTCCAGCCACCGAGCGCGATTTGGCCGACAACAATCTGCAGCCCGACAACAACCAAAGGCCGCAGTGCGGTCAGCTTTGGCTCAACAATAGCAGGCAATTGCCAGCGCTGATTATTTAATCGCAGGGTAAGCAGCCACAATAAACTGATGGTTGTGAAGCCGCCCAACAAGTGCGCAGTGACCACTTGCGGCCACAGTTTCAGCGTTACCGTCCACATGCCGAACATGCCCTGCAAGATGATGAAGGCCAGCAGAAAAACCGGCAGTTTCAGGGGCTGCTCTGGGCCGCGGTTGCGCAGCGCAAACACCAGGATGCCAATGGTGAACAATCCCAGGCTCGTCGCTAAATAACGGTGCACCATCTCCGGCCAGGTCTTGTCGTGCTCCACTGGCATTTCCGGATAGGCTTCATTCGCGCGAGCAACCTCGTGGTCTTCGGTCGGCCATAACACGTGACCATAGCAACCCGGCCAATCGGGGCAACCCAAGCCGGCGTCAGCCAAACGGGTAAACACCCCCATGCCCAACACAATAATGGCGACCAAGCAGGCACTGAATGCCAGACGAAATCCGGGCTTACGCAAATCGGGACTATTAAACAGCGTCATCTATCTCTCTACCAATCTGTTTTGTATTCGCCAGCACCGCACTACTTAAGCAAGCGGCGCATGTCTTTGAGCACGTCCTTGCCCAGGGTTGTTAACGTTTCCGTGGTGGTATCCTCTGCACGGTAGACCATCATCACCCACCCCAGCGGATCGACAATGTAGAAGCTGTGCTTGTCCAGTGGCGAAGTCGGCAATGCCGAAAAGGCCTTGAGAAAGCGACTGCCATCAACATTTACTACCGTGATGTCACTGTGCTCTTGTTCGATAAAATCGCGAAGCTGTGGCGACAAAGGGCCTTCAGTGGCAAGGTAGACGCGCTCGACCCGGTCCGTTTTCTTGCCCAAGGCCACATGTGTCTGCCGCGTTAAATACAGCATGCGCTCGCAAGCGCCCTGGCACTCGCGACCACCGACAACCATAAACACCCAACGCGACTCGGCGGTGTCAAACAGGTATTCGCTGCCATCAACACGGGTCGGCGATAATTCACTAAGCTGCACCGGCGGTTGAATTAAGCTACCGCGATTGACCGTGCCAAAATCCAATACTCGCTTTTGCGCCAACAAAAACATTACGCTGGACACGGCAATAACCAGCACCGGAATGGCAAGAATTAGCGCAACCTGCTTTTTACTACCTGAAGGCAGCTCCGACGTCATGATTTTCCCTCTTGTTTTAAACGCTGTTTAATTACCGCCAGCACATTGCTGTTGCGAATTAAAAATATCACCGCCAACATCGCCGCCATCGCAAACCACTGAACGGCATAGCCGTGGTGCTTTTGTGGCGAAACGTTTATCAGCACACGATCTGTACGTAGCGCAGCCGGGCTGCGTTCACTCAGGCGCATTACCGTCGGTAATACCCCATCTATTTCCCGCGCGACCTCGTCGGCATCGAACCACTGCTGGCGCCGTGGCCAGTTTGTCGGCGACTCTTCTCCTAAGCTGAACGGCTCTTCCAGCGATTTATATAGCTCACCCTGTAGACGAAGCTTGCCCTCAGGCCACGTAATCTGCGGCAAGGTTTGGCGGCCCGGATCAGCAGCAATCCAGCCGCGTTCGACAAGAACTTTACGTCCATCAGCCAAATTCAGGAGCGCGATTATCTCATAACCGAATTGCCCCTGCCTGATCCGATTGTCCAATAACCAGTATCGTTGGGTGTCAAATTGTCCCAGGGCGAAAACCGGGCGGTAATTCGGGTAGTCGTTAAGCGCGGCGATATCCACGGCGGCTTGTTGCCGACGCTCCTGAGCGGCCGTTAATAGCTGCTGCTTTTCGTCAGCACGCTGCAGCTGCCAAAAGCCCAACCGTATCGTCAGGGGCAGAGCCAACAAGATAACGATCAAAGACTTCCAGTCGAGCGACCATTGCAAAGGCGTGCGCGTGTAAGGCATGTCGAGATTCCGATTGTGTATACTGCGGCAAACGCTATGGGAGAGTTCTAATGTGGTTAAAAGTCGTCATTGTAGTGCTATTTATTGCACTGTGTTTCAGCCTGTTCAGCGGCCTGTTTTTTCTATTTAAAGATCGCGGCACAACGATGCGCACCTGGCAGTCACTGAGCGTACGCCTAGCGATTGCGACGCTGCTGATGGGCTTTCTGTTTTATGGGGTGTATACCGGCCAGCTTGGCTCAAAGGCTCCCTGGGATCAGCGCTACCTGGATGACGGCCGCGCCACACGCTAAGCACCACATAAAAAAACGGCCGGAAACGCCTATTTGCCATGCAAACTCACGTATCCGGCCGTTTTCGGCGTCACTAAACGCTACTTACAAGATATAGACAAACAGGAACAGGAATACCCATACCACGTCTACAAAGTGCCAGTACCAAGACGACGCTTCAAAGCCAAACTGATCATCGGCGGTGAAATGCCCCTTGCTTGTTGAACGCAGCCACTGGATCAGTAGCATGACGGTACCCATCGCCACGTGGAAGCCGTGGAAGCCGGTCAACATGAAGAACGTAGTGCCGTAAACACCGCTGTTCAGCTTGATGCCATATTCAAACAAGGCTTCGTGGTATTCCATGTACTGCAGGTACAGGAAGATCGCACCCAGCGCCACAGTAATGAACAACCACAGGTTAAACTTCTTGCGGTTGTTTTCCTTGATGCCCATGTGAGCAATGTGGCAAGTGAAGCTGGAGGTCAGCAGGATGATGGTGTTGTACAGCGGCAGCCAGTGGCCGATGTTAGCAAAACCAGGGAAAGACAAGTGCTTCTCTGCACCGGTAAATTCACCATTGTTCGCCAGATGCCCCGCAGCCGCCTGACCGGAAACACCACCAATGGCGTCCTGAGGCGTTTCCATCAACGGCCAGCTGTACTCAAAGCCCGGCCATAGCAGCGTGTTCATCGCACCATCGCCTTCGCCCGCCAGCCATGGGCCAGCCAGGTTACGAATGTAGAACAGTGCGCCAAAGAAGGCTGCAAAGAACATCACTTCCGAGAAGATAAACCACTGCATGCCAATCACGTAAGAGTGCTTGAGCTGAGCACTGTTCATGCCCTGGCGGTTTTCACGAATAGTGGTTGCGAACCATACCCACAGGGTGGCGGCGAAGTACGCCAAACCTGCAAACAGGATAAAACTAGAGTTGGTTTCTTCACCGGGGCGATAGCTGGCGTCGTTAATTACGCTGGCCGCGCCATAAACCGAAGCTACCAAACCGATAGTTGCGTTGATAGCAAGGCTACTTTTCTCCGGCACGTAATAGGTTTCGTGCCCGGCATTGCTTTGACCCGCCATGATTAATTCTCCGTTTTCTCGCTTGAGAAAAATCTCTTTCTATTTAGACGCCGCAACAGAATCCTGCTTTGCGGCCATCTCGGTTACGTCAAAAATCGTGTAGGAAAGGGTGATTACGTGTATGTCTTTGGGCAGATCCCGGTCGACAATAAAACGCAACGGCATATCGGCTTCTTTGCCGGCATCCAGCGGTTGCTGGTTAAAACAGAAGCACTCGGTCTTGTGAAAGTACTCTGCCGCACGCGAGGGAACGATGCTGGGAATGGTCTGCGATACCATATAGTGGCTCTGGGTGTTCTTGGCGTAGAACGTCACCATCGCAGGCTCCCCGGGATGTACCTCTACCTGACTGGTATTCGGGCCAAACTCCCAAGGCATCAGCTCGTTATTTTGCGCGACAAACTGCACTTTTACCGTGCGGCTTTCGTCAACCGCACTGTCAACCACTTCATAGCGGCCACCTGTCTTACCGTTGATACCCAACACCTCACAAAGTGCATTGTAAAGTGGTGGCATCACCCACATGGCAAAGGCAAACATTGCGACAACAAGCACCAGTAACTTACCAGTGGTTTGAATAACGTTACGCTGCGTTGCATTTGCCATGTTTCCGACTCCTCTTACTTAACTTCCGGTGGTGTGCTGAAAGTATGGTAAGGCGCCGGGCTAGGTACGGTCCACTCCAGAGTGGTTGCACCATCCCAAACTTTGTCGTCGTTGACCGGCTTGCCGTGCGTGATGGTCCGAACAATGTTGAACAGGAACAACAGCTGGCTAGAGCCATAGATGAATGCACCGATAGACGACATCATGTTGAAGTCAGCAAACATCAGGTTGTAGTCAGGGATACGACGCGGCATACCTGCCAAGCCCACGAAATGCTGCGGGAAGAAGGTCAGGTTGAAACCGATGAATGATACCCAGAAGTGCACTTTACCCATGGTCTCGTTGTACATTTTGCCTGTCCACTTAGGCAGCCAGTAGTACACGGCCGAAGACAGAGCAAAGATCGCACCCGCCACCATGGTGTAGTGGAAGTGAGCAACAACGAAGTAGCTGTCGTGGTATTGGAAGTCAGCCGGCGCAATCGCCAACATCAGACCCGAGAAACCACCCACGGTGAACAGGAATACCTTGGCGATAGCAAACAGCATCGGCGTTTCAAGGGTAATAGACCCCTTGAACATCGTGGTAATCCAGTTGAACACCTTCGCCGCCGTTGGTACTGCGATCAGCATAGTGGCGTACATAAAGAACAGCTCACCAGCGATCGGCAGACCTACTGTGTACATGTGGTGAGCCCACACGATGAACGATAGGAAAGCGATAGAAGCCGTCGCGTAAACCATCGATGCATAGCCGAACAGAGGCTTGCGCGAGAAGGTTGGGATAACCTCAGACACCACACCAAAGGCAGGCAGAATGATGATGTATACCTCGGGGTGACCGAAGAACCAGAACACGTGCTGGAACAGAACAGGGTCACCGCCACCCGCTGCTGAGAAGAAGCTGGTACCGAAGTGAATATCCATCAACATCATGGTAACTGCGCCAGCCAGTACGGGCATTACCGCAACCAGCAAGAAAGCAGTGATCAACCACGTCCACACGAACATCGGCATTTTCATGTAGGTCATGCCAGGCGCGCGCATGTTCACAACCGTAGCGATAATGTTGATCGAGCCCATAATGGACGAGATACCCATCGCGTGTACGGCGAAAATGAAGAAGGTCACGCTCGGTGGCGCATAGGTCGTCGACAGCGGCGCGTAGAATGTCCAACCGAAGTTAGGACCGCCACCTTCCATGAACAAGGTAGACGCCAACAACAGGAATGTGGGCGGCAGGATCCAGAAGGACCAGTTGTTCATACGCGGCAGTGCCATATCTGGCGCGCCGATCATCATTGGAATCATCCAGTTCGCCAAACCGACGAAGGCCGGCATAATGGCGCCGAATACCATGACCAGGCCGTGCATGGTGGTCATCTGGTTGAAGAACTCCGGCTCAACAATTTGCAAACCGGGTTGGAACAGCTCTGCTCGAATAATCATGGCGAACGAGCCGCCAAGCAGGAACATAGCGAAACTGAACCACAAGTACATCGAGCCGATGTCTTTGTGGTTGGTGGTGGTTAACCACCGGGTCAAACCTTTAGCAGGTCCGTGAGCACCCATGGTGAATCCTCCTACTGACCTTTCTTGAAGTTATACACATCGATCGGCTGTACCTTGTCACCCATATTGTTGCCAAAGGCATTACGGGTATAGGTAACGACTGCCGCCAAGTCGACGTCGTTCAGCTGACCACCAAAGGCCTGCATCGCAGAACCTGGGACGCCGTTAACCAGCACATCGATGTGCGCAGTAACTTCGCCGGTAGCAATAGGGCTATTGGCAATGGGTTTACCCACACCGCCTTCACCGTTGGCACCGTGACAAGCCATACAAGAGCGGTTGTAAATGCCCTTGCCGCGCTCAACCAGCTCATCCATAGAGAAGGTTTGCGCCATCAGCTTTTTGATCTCAGCGGCCTCGGCTTGCTTAGTCGCCATCCACGCTTTGTATTCAGGCTCTTCAACAACGTTGACAACGATCGGCATAAAGCCGTGATCGCGACCACACAGCTCGGCACACTGGCCGCGGTATACACCGGTTTCAGTCGGCTTGGTCCACGCCTCGTTGATGAAGCCCGGAATCGCATCACGCTTAACGGCCAGTGCAGGTACCCACCACGCATGCAGCACGTCGTTTGCAGTGACGAGGAAGCGAACTTTGGTATCAACCGGAATCACCAGCGGCTCATCTACTTCGATCAAGTAGTTCGAACCCTTGGCTTCGGTGTTACCGATTTCAGCTTTGTCAGTCAGCAGGTTAGAGAAGAAGCTGACATTGTCGCCTTCGGGATTAATGTACTCGTACTTCCACTTCCACTGATAGCCGGTGATCAGAACGTCGAGCTCTGCATCATCGGTGTCATAAATTTCAATCAGGGTGCTGGTCGCCGGCACAGCCATAACGATCAACAGCAGGAATGGCACGACGGTCCATGCGATTTCCAGCTTAGTGTTTTCGTGGAAAGTGGCTGGTTCTTCGTGACGCTCTTTGCGATAGGCAAAAACCGAGTAGAACATCACGCCAAAGACGATAATGCCTACTACCACACACACCCAAAACACAAACATGTGCAGGTCGTAGATTTTGGCACCAACTTCCGTTACGCCCGGCGTCATATTTGTTTGCCAACGCTGGGGGTTACCCTCCGTCGCCCATGCGCCAGTACTAAGCAGGCTAAGCAGCATCAGCACAGGACAAAGCGCCAGCTTATACAGCCGTTTCGCTTGTTGATACATCTCCCGTGTCTCCGTATAAGTTATAAGAATCCCTTCGCCGATCGACGACAGGCAGACACGCTAGACGCTTTCTTATATATGGAACGCAGTTGCGAACTCACGGTCAGAACAGCTATACGGACGCAAAAACGCTGCCCTGGCCCACCGCCAAGCAACGTCACTCCCCCCGAAATTGCGCGCTTGCCCACACCGAAATAGCTTTGGGTGCGACAAAACGCCGCAATTATAAACCTGAAGAAACCAGCAAGGCTACTCCGAAACACCGAAGGGCGCGCTCACCGGGGCGCCAAATTAACGCGCAGTCCGTGAAAATATACCAGTTAGAGCATTATTACCCCGCGCGCACCACTAGATATGGGCAATGAGAAAAGCCGCACCGTTTAAAAAATAGACGGTGAGATGCACCGCAGCTGTGCACATCCGCGCCAGCCGATTACACTTGCGGCAACGCCGAGATGCCAGAAACATGCCCAACACCCCCACAGCCACACCCTTGAATGCGAAAATTTGGTCGCTAGCCTGGCCAATGATTCTCGCCAACTTATCAGTGCCACTACTCGGCCTGGTCGACACCGCCGTGCTCGGCCACCTTGCGGACAGCCGTCACCTCAGCGCCGTGGCGATCGGCGCAAGCATTCTGTCACTGTGCTACTGGACCTTCGGCTTCCTACGCATGGGTACCACCGGCGCCAGCGCCCAAAGCCTTGAGCATAGCGACAGCCTACTAATTAAAGCCGTACTACTCGGCCTGGCCCTCGGCAGCGTAGTTTGGCTGATATCGCCAGCATTGCGGTCGCCCGGCCTGACCTTAATGAATGCAGAGGGCCATTTACGGCCACTGGCCGACAGCTATTTGCAGATCCGCCTAATCAGCGCACCGGCCGTGCTTGCCAGTTACGCAATCACCGGCTGGCTACTCGGGCAACAGCAAGCACGCTGGCCACTGGCAATTGCCCTGTTTACCAACATCCTGAACATCTTTTTGGATTTGTTGCTGATTGTCGGCCTGAACATGGCCAGTGAGGGCGCCGCAATCGCCAGCGCTATCAGCGAATACGCTGGTTTCACCCTCGGCCTCTATGCCGTTCGACACCCCCTTGGTAGCGCCATACGACGGGGCCTGCTCAATAGTCTGAAAAGAGGCATGCCGATGCGGCGCCTGCTGAGCGCCAATGCACAAATTCTTGTTCGCACCGCCGCACTATTATTCAGTTTCAGCTTCTTTACCGCCCAAGGAGCCAAACACGGCGAAGTGGTTTTGGCTGCCAACACAATTTTAATGCAGCTCGCACTGGCCGCCGCCTACGGTATGGACGGCTTCGCCCATGCGGCAGAAGCGCTAGCCGGCCGCGCTTACAAACAGGCCGACAGGGGCGCCTTTCTGGAGGTTTGTAAAACCTGTGGCCGCTGGTCATTGTATTCTGCCTTGTCGGCGAGCCTGATCCTCGCCACCGGCAAACCACTCATCCTGTCACTGATGACCAGCATCGCTGATGTTCAGGCCACCGCCAACCACTACTACCCCTGGCTGATCGCGCTGCCACTGCTAAGCGTGGCCAGTTATTGTTACGACGGCATTTTTATCGGGGCGCTGCGCACCGGCGCCATGCAGTACTGCATGCTGTTCAGCGTATTTGTTGTGTACCTGCCACTGTGGTGGGCATGCACGTCCTGGGGCAACCACGGCCTCTGGCTGGCCTTTGCAGCCTTCAATGCCACACGCGGCCTGACGTTGGCCGCGTGTTTCTTCTGGTTATTCTCAGAAAAACGCTGGAAGTACAGCACACCTAGCGGTAACACTTCATTCCAATAAAGATGCAAGCACATTTGCTGAATTTCATTAACTTTTTGTGATAAATCAACAAAACCTCATCCAAACAGAAAAACCGAGCGTAACCTCTGTTACAAAATTTGTTTCGTTTGGTAGCATGCCTTCCAACAGACATGCCCGTACTCTGAGGTTTTTAAAATGAAAGTTTTCCCTCTCGTTGCTCTTTTCACTAGCTTGGCGACTTTTTCAGCGGGAAGCCAAGCGGCCTGCGCTCTGGCCGCGATAATGGGTGCGCCAGCGCTGCCCGCTAGCGATACCAACAACCTGGAGCGCCTGGCAGACTTGCGCGACAGCGTTGATAGTTATTTGACTAGCGCCAGCGCGCGCCTGGAGTCTTGCACAGGCTCTGATCCGTTCGTGTATAACTACGCCGTTGATCGCCTTGAGGATTACGCCAGCGCCTTCAATGCTTTAGCCCAACGCCACAACACGCAGATCATCGCGTCGAACTAATTGCGCATCAGCGTTGGCGATCGCAGGTCAACGCGGCCGCGGCGTTTTTTATCAACGCTTCGGCCCGCCGCGCTGCGGGGCCTGCCAGCTCCCGCTCTGGCAATACAATGAAGAGTTCGGCGAAACGTTCGCGACCCTCGTTCAGCGGCAGCGGCTTGAGTAACCCGCTGTTGAGCGGTTCTTGAATCACAACTTCAGGCAACCAAGCAAAGCCCACCCCCCGGCACACGGCTTGCACTGAAAAATCGATTCGACTCACCGTCAAGCGCTGCGCGGCCTCGAGCCACCCGGAGTCCCTGCGACGTCGCGCCCCGGAGTCGCGCACCACAACCTGACGATGGGCACGCAGGTCCTGGTAACTCAGCGCTCGGTCAAGCTGGTGCAGGGCATGGTCGCGGTGTGCGACAGCAATGAACCGGACTCTCAGCAGCGGGTCGCCCAAAAAGCCCGGCGGTACAATGCCCGTGATCGCGAGGTCACACCGCTGTTCAAGCAGCGCTTCCTCGGCGCCACTGAGCACCGTCTCCACGCACTCCAGGCGCGTTTCGGGGCACTCTATGGCCAGCTGCTCGAGGCAATCCAACATAGCGGCTTGCGGGAACAACGCGTCGCTGACAATCCGCAGCTGCGGCTCCCAACCCTGGGCGAGGGTTACGGCAGACGCCTCCACCCGCAACGCCTCATCGAGCAGGGCGCGGCCGCGGCGGTAAAAAAGCTGTCCGGCGTCGGTCAACTCGGCTTTACGGCCCTTTATCTCAAACAGGGCGACCGCCAGTTGCTCTTCAAGCTTTTGAATTGCATAGGTAACGGCCGACTGGCTCTTGTGTAATTTTTCCGCCGCTCTGGAGTAGCTCCCCTCATCCACTACCGCCATAAAACAGTGCCACTGGTCGAGATTCGTTCGAGGTCCGCGCATAATACATCAACTTATTCGATTGTTTAGCCGCTAAAATTGCGCTTTTTAAACAATTAAATCAATAGTTAACTACTCCCATCGCAACTCACCACACGTAGCAACGGGAGGCACCATGCCTAATATTCTCTACATCAGCAGCAGCCTGTCAGGCGAACAGGGACATTCCAGCCAAATGGCACAAGAGTTCATCGCGGGCCGGCGCGCCCAAGGCGAGTCAATCAACGTGATCCACCGCGACCTGCACGCACAGGCATTGCCTCACCTGGACGCACAGCGCTTCGCCGCACTGACCACTGCGCCAGAAAACCGCTCAGCAGAGCAGTCTGCCATCGCGGAACAGTCCGACGCGCTCATTGCAGAAGTCCGCAGCGCCGACGAATTTGTCATTGCAATGCCCCTGTACAACTTGGGTGTACCGTCAACATTTAAGGCGTGGATCGACCATATTGCCCGGGCAGGGGAGACCTTCCGCTATACAGAAAATGGCCCGCAGGGTTTGCTCCATGACCGCCCCGTGCACATTTTTGCGGCCCGCGGTGGCCAGTATGTCGGCACCGCAATGGATACCCAGAGCCCCTATCTGCGCCATATTTTCGGCCTTATGGGCATTGAGTCTATCCACTTCATTTACGCCGAAGGGCTAAACATGGGGCCAGAAACCGCCGACCAAGCCAGGCAGCACGCCCGCGAGGCGATGTTTAAACACGCCTCTTAAATTTAGAGTGAGGAGTCAGGTATGACACAGCGAACCGTTACTCGCCGCATTACCGCTCGCAACACCCGCGATGGCGCGGGGGTCAGCCTCAAGCGTAGCCTGGGCAGCAGCCCCGGAGATCGCATCGACCCCTTTCTAATGCTCGATGAGTTCTACTCCGACCGCGCAGAGGACTACATAGCCGGTTTTCCCGCCCACCCTCATCGCGGCTTTGAAACCGTGACCTACATGCTCGCCGGAAACATGCAACACCGCGACCATATGGGAAATGAGGGCAACGTCGGGCCGGGAGATGTGCAGTGGATGACGGCCGGGCGGGGAGTGATCCACTCGGAAATGCCTCAGCAGCGCGAGGGTTTGCTGCGCGGCTTTCAGCTATGGGTGAACTTACCGGCTGATGAGAAAATGCGACCGGCTGTGTATCAAGATATCAACTCAGCGCGCATTCCGGTGTATCGCGGTGAAGGTTTCTCTCTCCATCATATCGCCGGAGAACTTGCGCTGCCCAGCGGGCACAGCTTGGGCTACGTTAACGGCGTAGATGGGCAGCAATACAGTACCCAACCGGTCTACGCCGACATCCGCTTTACGTCGGCGCGCGCACTTAAGCTTGGCCTGCCTGCTGGTCACAACGCCGCGGTGTACTGCTATGACGGCAGCCTGGAAATCGGCGGGGAGCGTATTTGTGCTGGAACCGCAGCGCTACTCAGCCCAGGCGACAGCGTAATACTTGATGGCGAGCCAGGTAGCGGCGCGCTGTTGATAGCCGGTAAACCCATTGGCGAACCTGTGGTGCAATACGGCCCCTTT